>Ga0209587_1000294_pt1:10000-24266 | contig 24266 bp, 19 predicted proteins | sample NGEPerD_2_FD_184512 | JGI IMG/M metagenome (GOLD analysis project Ga0209587, IMG submission 184512) | Arctic peat soil microbial communities from the Barrow Environmental Observatory site, Barrow, Alaska, USA - NGEE PermafrostL1-D... | ecosystem: Environmental > Terrestrial > Soil >... | reverse complement strand
GGAGAGCCCCGGGCGACCAAAGGAGGTGTTGCTGTCGGACGATCCTCCCGATGCGCGGGCAAGGCGTACCACGCAGGCGCCTGCCGAGGGAGATTCCCGCATCAGCTATCCCGAATGGGACTACCGCATCAATGCATATCGGGAGCCGGGCGCCACGATAAGGATGCTGCCTCCGCAATCCGGACCGCAACAATGGGTAGACCGCACGTTGGCCGACCATCGCTCGATGCTCGATACGATACGCCGGCGCTTCGAGATGTTGCGTAGGCAGCGGACGCGACTGCGCAAGCAACTCGACGGCGACGAACTCGACCTCGAGACATACATCGACAGCCATGCCGACTTCCGCGCCGGATTGCCGATGGCGCAGGCGCTGTATCAGACGCATCGTCGCTCCAGGCGGGACATGGCCATCATGCTGCTCATCGACGTCAGCGGCTCCACCGATGCCTGGATTTCGGCCAACCGACGGGTGGTCGACGTCGAGCGCGAGGCCTTGCTGCTGGTCTGCATTGCATTGGAGGGAATGGGCGAGCCGTATTCCGTGCAAGCCTTCTCGGGCCAAGGGCCGCATGCGGTGACCGTACGGACAATCAAGCGGTTCGACGAGCAATACAATAACGACATCGCGCGGCGCATCGCCGCGCTCGAGCCGGAACAGTACACGCGGGCGGGCGCCGCTATCCGTCATGCCAGCACGATGCTGATGCGCGAACCCGCTGCGCACCGACTTCTGTTGCTGCTGTCCGACGGCAAGCCGAACGACATTGATCGGTACGAAGGCCGTTACGGTGTCGAGGACACGCGCCAGGCAGTGACCGAAGCGAGACTCCAGGGAATCTTTCCGTTTTGCCTGACCGTCGACCGACACGCAGCCAACTACCTGCCCGCCGTGTTCGGTGCGCGTCAGTACGCGCTGTTGCCGAAGCCGGAATTACTGCCGATTGTGCTTCTCGACTGGATGAAGCGGCTGGTCGTGGCGTAAGCGTTCGCCGTTGCATTGCCAAAGTCGAGTGACCCTACCAGGGGCGACGCGCAACTCGTCCGTTACAGCCGCACATCCTCCCGACCGAACTGGGACCGGGATGCGCAGGACCGCTGCGCGCAGGAGTTCTGTAGTCACTGTCCGACAATCTGCCGTTGCGTCTCTCACAGCTGCTCGCGGCGGCGGCCATCCCGCTGTTTTATGTACCGGCGCTATTCTTCGGCAGCCGCATCCATTTTGCGATCGTCGACATGTGGCGCTTCCGGATCGCGCATCTCTGGCTAGCAGGGCTGCCGCGCCTGTTCGAGTGGTTTTGTCTACCGGGAGACGTGGTATTCATCCTGTTCGGAGCCGTGCCGGTCGTGCTGGCGGTCTCGTCGCCTATGTCCATCTCTGGAGGGATCGACGAGCGACAAAAGCGCTGCAGGCCCAATCATCGCCGACAATGGCAGCCCACCCTTGAGCCACCTTTCGCAGACCACGCGTTTTCAGAGTGGGTATTCGGCCCGGTTCATCGCCAATCTCATATCGTCGCAGCAGGCAAAGCCGCTTCGGCTGCGCCGCGAGAATGAGCTCAGCTCGAGACAGTAAAATGGATCGCGGCGAGTGAATCAGTACCCGCCCGATCAGGTGCAAGGAATTACCGGACTGTGCCAGGAACCGACGGCGCGGCGCAGGTCATGTATCCATACGTCTTCCACGCCCGCGGCCTTACGGATGGCGCGTGCAAGGCTTGTTAATGTTCACCGGTGGTCGGCCGTGAATATGTCTCGGCAGGATGTGGGGATTACCTTCTAGGCGAGGCAGGTCTCGTCCCCGGTTACAGCAGCTCAAGCTAATCATCGCGAACGGAAGACAGATCGCGATTCGAGATTCTGCGGCATTGCGGCGCGTCGCCGCCGGGTTGAGTACCGAATCTAGCACGCCCGCCCGAGTTATTGAGGAGATCGATCTTGAACGCGCACTAGATTCAACCCTGGCCGGTGCTGAGCACAACACCTGCCGCTTCACCGGCAATGCTGCGACGCTCAGCGTCCCCCCCTCAATCGCGCGAACTCAAGAGGCGGCGCTAAAATCGTTTCGTCGCAAAGCCGTTGACCTGGATCAGGCCGTCACAGAGCGAAACGCGCTAATTTTAACCCAGCCAACACAGGAGACCGCCGTCATGCTGAAAGATTCTGGTACATGTGGATAATGCCGAACAGTCCGACGGGCCTCTGGAGGCCGCGATCCATCTTGCCAAGCGCTACAACGCTCACGTGAGCGGGCTCCACGTCACCTCCTTGTTTCATTATGTAGCTGCTCGTGGTGTCTGGGTAACAGGGCTGTGGGAGAAGTGCAAAGACGATCTGCGCGCGGCAGCCGCGAGGACACAGGAGCTGTTCACGAATGCATCAGCGCGCGCGGGCGTACTTGGCGTGGCATAATGTCGACGGGGATCCAGCGACGACGATCATCGACTACGGCCGCGTGGTAGATCTCATCGTGCTGGGTCAGCCGACTGAGAATGCATCTCCTATAACACGCGAGATCGCGGACAAAATGCCGCTGGCGGCAGGAAGGCCGGTGAACCCGTCCGGCGATACCGAGCCCAGCATTGCTGACCGGCGCATCACGGAGCGACTGAAAACGTAGCTGGCCTTGATTGACGTGCGCGCGCTGGACCACGTCGTGGTCGGCGGCAATTCAGCCGTAAGCTTCGCCGAGCGCGGCTTTCCCTGACCGAGGCCGTCGCCCCACCCGCACCGCTGATCGCGGCGCGCGTAGCTGACAAGGTGCGTTGCCTGCTAGGGTACGCCCCGTGAGCGAACGGCAATCCGCTCGCAATTCCAGATAGCATGTTTCCCCGCCCTTGTGGCGGGGGTTTTGTTTCAGGCGGGTAGTCGCTCGATCAACTCTTGCCCCTGATTTCGCGCGTTATTGACTTCGCGGCTGATTGGGAATGCCGTCAGCCATACGGACGGGCATGGCTTCAGCAGTTGCCCCACTTCGCGCACGTCGCCCGTCATCCACCAATCAAAGTCCTGCGCATCCAGGATCACCGGCATCCTGTTATGTAGTTTGGACATCATGTCGTTAGCTTCGGTGGTAACGATTGAACAGGATTCGAGTATTTCCTCGCCGCGATCCCACGTTTCCCAGAGACCAGCGAATCCTATGGGTTCCTCGTCTAGTTTGTGGATGAAATGCGGCGTCTTCGGCTCCGCGTCACGCTTCCATTCATAGAAGCCACTGGCCGGAATCAGGCAACGCCGCGCTTTGTAAGCCGCACGAAACGCGGGTTTTGTGGCAACCGTCTCAGCGCGCGCGTTGATGGTCTTGTAACCGATCTTCTTGTCCTTGGCCCAGAACGGTATCAGACCCCAGTGCATATTCGACATGACTCGCTCGCCGTCGATCAAGCGGACTACGGGCACACCTTGCGTGGGCGCAACATTAAAGCGATCCGTCAGCGGGTCGCGGACTTTGATGAGATTGAAATACCGCTCGATGGCGGCTTCATTTCGCGTGACGTAGCGACCGCACATCGGCGCCGGTAATATCTCTTGAAAGTTCGGTGGATGTTCGCCAGCATCCTAGCACCATGCTGGCAACCAGAGAACAAGAGATACTGGCCTTTGTGGCCGCCTACATCGGCAAGCACCAGCATGCGCCCACACTGATCGAAATTGGCCAGGCTGTGGGCCTGCGCGCCAAGAGCAGCACTCACGGTTATGTCCGCACCCTGGAGCGCAAGGGATACGTCGCCAAGGCACCGGGCTGGCGTGGCCTGCGCCTGACCAACAAGGCCGAACGACATCTGGCATCCCTGCCGTTCGCCGGCCGCATCGTTGCCGGCTCCCCATTAGAGCCGGTGCCCGAGCAGTCTGAGATCAGCCTGGTCGACCTGCTGCTGGGCGACGGTCGCTACGTACTGCAGATCAAGGGCGACTCCATGATGGAGGCAGGCATCCTGGAAGGTGACTATATTATCGTGCAGCCGGCCATCGACGTGCGCAGCGGCGACATCGCCGTGGTATTGATCGATGGCTTCGAGACGACCTTGAAGCGCATCCGGCGCCGTGGCCGCCTGATCGAGCTGATCCCCGCCAACGCTAGTCTCCGGTCCATAACCTACGCCGCGGAGCGCATTGAGATCCAGGGCATCGTTGCCGGCCAGTTTCGCCGCTATGGACGCTGAACCTTGGCTCCGCCTGATCGCGCTGGTGGATATGGATTGTTTCTTCGCCCAGGTGGAGCAGCGCGACGATCCATCGCTTCGAGGACAGCCGGTGGCAGTGACCAACGGCCTGACCGGTACCTGCATCATCACCTCCAGCTATGAGGCGCGCGCGTACGGCATCAAGACTGGCATGCGGCTGAAGGAAGCGCTGCAACTGTGCCCTGATCTGATCCGTCGGCCCACGCGTCCGCGGCGCTATGCGGCCATCTCGACCCGAATCATGCGGGCACTGAGCGACATCACCCCGGTCATGGAGGTGTACTCAGTCGACGAAGCGTTTCTGGACCTGACGGGCTGCCAGCGTCTGTTGGGCACGCCCGAACAGATTGGTCACCGCATCAAGCAGCGCGTATTTGAAGTCTCGGGTCTGCGCTGCTCGGTTGGTCTCTCGGCGGGCAAGGGCACCGCAAAGTTCGCGGCCAAACTGGACAAGCCGGACGGGCTGGCAGTGATACCGCCCTGGCAAATACGCGCGCGCATGGTGGACGTGCCGGTAACCGAACTGTCCGGCATCAAGGCGGGTATCGGCGGCTTTCTGAACGCGCGAAGCGCGTATACCTGCGGTGACGTGGCACGGCTGCCGCCGAGCGTGCTGGGCGATCGCTTCGGCAATCCCGGCCGACGGCTATGGTGTATCTGCCGGGGTGAGGATCCGGAACCGGTATGCACTGAGACCGCCGCGGCCAAGTCGCTGGGCCATGGCAAGGTGATGCCGCCCAATACCCGTGACCCACGTATCGTCTCAATCTATCTGCTGCACATGACCGAGAAGGTAGCCGCACGTCTGCGCAAGCATCAGCTCGAAGCGCGTCATTACGCGCTGGGTCTGCTGAGTGACAAAGGCTGGATCGGGGGTAACTTTCGGCTTGAGGCCGCTACCAACGACGTGCGGCCGCTGCGTCGCCTGGCACGCCGAATCTTACGTGAACACTGGCGCGGCGAAGGGGTGCGTCAGGTGCAGGTGACGGCGTTGGACCCGTGTCCCGCCGGCGTGGCCAACGACCTGTTTACGCGTACCGACGCGCGCCGCACACAATTGAATGCCGCCATGGATGCGATCAATGCCCGCTACGGAGACTTCACCGTAGCACCGGGGCTGCTGATGGGGCGCTCCGAGATGCCGGATGTTATTGCACCTGCCTGGCGGCCGGCAGGCCACCGGCAGACAATCGATCAGGATGCGGAACAACGCGTGCGACGCCAGTTGCCCTTGCGAGGCAGCATCTAAAGCCGGGGCGCACACATTTGCCATGACTCATCCGCACATGAGTCATGACCCGCGCGAATTCGCTACTGCGCAGACTGAGCTGGTCAAGACGAAGCAATCAGGCTTGCGACTTGCCGTTTAGCAACTTGCGGCGTGAGGCCAACACTAAGAACAGTTAGTTAATCACGAGGCGCCCCCCGTGACCTTACGCATTACGGCCTAAAGGCGCTGATCACGCTGATAGCCTTGCTGAGCTCGATCAATGGTGACAAGGTACATCGTCCTAGAGGCTTGTCTGGGCAGGGCTGATAGTGATGAAACTGAACGAGTAAAGAGCCAACGGCAACGATGCGCTCGTTATTGTACAATCAGTTAAATCAACAACTTGGGTATTCAGAAGCAATGCCGTGGCAGAAAGGGCAGAGTGGTAATCCAGGCGGATTGTCTAAGGGCTCCAGGCGCAAGCTGACAGACGCCTTTATCCGTGCCTTAGCGCGTGATTGGAAGGCGCATGGTGAGGAAGTCATTCAGCGGGTGAGAGAAGAAAATCCGGCAGCGTACTTCAAGGGCATGCTGTCGCTAGTGCAAAAGGATGTGAGCCTCGAAGGCCACATCAGCCAGATGCCGGTACAATCCGAACCTATATCGGCGACAACGGCCTGGCTTGAGCAAATCATAAGCGAGAGCAAGAACTCGCTGGAAGGTGCTCAGCCTGCTAAGGACGACTCGGAGACCGCGATATGATAGGCAAAAAAGGGCAATGATATACTTGACTCACCATAATACTCGTGATAATGTATAACCATACTAAATGTACATCACGAGTCTATAGGCCATGAAATACCTTCTGATTGCGTCTCCTTCTGGGAGCGCCGGCATATCCAGTCTTCTAAATGCTGCGCAGGCCAGTTCAGGGCTCCCAGAAGGAGTCGAGCCAATAGGTGATAGAGCTTGGCTAGTGGACGCACATAAAGCATTTTCGTTTTGTGCAGCACTTGTTCATAGCGCGCCTTCTCACAAGATTGACCTCGCTGTTTTTCGCGTAGACGACGATGCACGGCTTCAATGACTTCTGAATCTGTATTCACTATTAACTTGACCCTCATACCATGAAACAAGAAACGTTCCCTAACACCTTGCAGGAAGCAATCCTTTACTTTGCTGACCCTGAAAACTGCTCGAACTTTCTAGCCGCATTACGTTGGCCCGATGGAATCACATGCCCGAAGTGCGAGGGCAAAAAGGTCTCGTATCTTTCCACGCGCCGAGTTTGGAAATGCAAAGAGTGCAAAAAGCAGTTCAGCGTCAAAGCCGGCACCCTCATGGAAGATTCCGCTATTGGCCTTGATAAATGGCTCGCTGCAATCTGGCTTATCGCCAACGCCAAGAATGGCATTAGTTCCCATGAGATAGGCCGCTCACTCGGCGTCACTCAAAAGAGCGCGTGGTTTCTCTTGCACCGCATTCGACTCGCCATGCAAACCGGGACATTTGAGAAACTATCCGGTGAAGTCGAAGTTGATGAAACCTTCATCGGAGGCAAGGCCCGCAACATGCACAAGCATGTACGCGCCCGCAAGATCAAAGGCACTGGCGGCGCAGGCAAGACCGCCGTAATGGGCCTGCTTGAGCGTCACGGCGAAGTTAGAACAAAGGTTATTCCTAACGTTCGCAGGCGCGCGCTTTACAATGAAGTAAAACGACATGTAGAGCCGGGCGCTTGCGTATTTACAGATGCGCTACCGTCCTACAATGGCCTTCAGGCCGACTACACACATAACGTGATTAACCATGCCGAAGAGTACGTAAAAGGCAACGTACACACTAACGGCGTTGAGAATTTCTGGAGCTTGCTAAAACGGTCTATCAACGGCACCTACATCAGCGTCGAGCCGTTCCACCTTTTCCGCTATTTGGATGAACAGAGTTTTCGATTTAATACGCGGAAGCGGAACGATACTTACAGATTTATCGAAACCGCCAAAGCTCTTACTGGCAAGCGGCTTACGTACGACGAATTGACTGGCAGCAAAAACTAGCCGCTTGTCTTTTCTTTCTTTTTCTTTTCGTACTTTTCCTTTTCTGCATCTATTTCTGGTTTAGGAACATTGATTAGCTGCTCGGCCAGTTTCTTAAAACGCCTGTACTGTTCAGGTGCTTGGCTTGCCTCACTTCGATGCGCCATTTAATGCCTCACTCTTGAACACTAAGGGTTATCGTACACTTGATGTGTCCCAACGTTGCGTAAAATGGCTTTTCCATCTTCCACTTTGAACGTCATACGATAATGATAGTCAACATATATTTCCCAGACATCTCGATACCCTTCAACCTTTTTCAACCAGCGGCCAGGTGTGAGATTTTGATCCGCTAATAACTCGTCTAATGTATCCGCGACCTTGCTTTGAATTTTTGGATGTAACGCTTTTAAAGCTTTAGTAAACCGCTTTTTTGGCGCTAATTGTTTAATTCCTAGAACCACCTGATCGATACAGGTTAGCTTCTACGAACAAAATCTATCAGTTCCTTTCCGCTTGTAAATACATATCCCTCCAGCTCATCAGAATCAGCATCATGCTCCAATATCTTCCAACGCAAATCAGTAAGGGCAACACCCAAAGTTTGACTAGCAACAATAACTTGGTCATATGCATCTAAAACGGATTCCTCCACATCATTTTGAAATAAAGGATCGCGCGCGACCAGTTCCCGACTCTCGCGGTAAGCGTCGATTAAACTCAAAGTGCTGTGCTCAGCAAACTTTACTTTCTTGGAAACTACGCCGTCCACGTCCAATAATTTTTCACAAAGATATAGCTTTTCACCAACACATAAGTCCTTTGCGACACCACGTGCCGTTTTGCATAAACTGTTAAGCATCTTTTGCTGACCTACTAGCTTATTTACAGTCCATTTCGCAGCCTGAAGAACGTCCAATCGCGTAGAATCAGCGTAAACTTCCACGTTGTCGCAAAAATTCCCAAGAAAGTTAGACTCGCCGGCAGGTTCAACACAGTAGCTATGAATGCTGTCGGACATGACGATTTCCTCTTATCGCGTGGTATACGCGTTAAACTTAATGCTGCCACCTAGCACAACATCAATTAAAAGTCAATTCGTGGTGCGGTACCCCGAGTATATAACAAGATGCGCCACTTGACCAAACGCAAAAAATGTGTATCTGGCAACTTCCCCACAAAATATCGTAGGCGTGGCGTGGTGAGTCTAATATATCATTTCCCAAAAAAGGCCAGCGTGTAGGTTATAGGGACTTGATCAGATTAGCGGAAAAGGCGCCGAAATTGATCCGGCTGGTGACTTAATGGTGACTCAACGAGTCTTCACGCTTTTCAAACCTACTATATCTTATTGTTTTATATGGAGCTGGCGACAGGAGTCGAACCCGCGACCTGCTGATTACAAATCAGCTGCTCTACCAACTGAGCTACGCCAGCTTACTTGGATTTCGTAGAAGCCATCCCTGGCGCCACGCGCCGTAATACTAAACACCGGCCAAGGCTTCCGTGCCTTGGCGTTCGCCGGGAAATCGATTCACTGGATCGATTCTCTCGCGGGGCTCACTAAACGGGCCAGGTCAGTATTGGTATTGTGCAGGTGGGCATGGCGACGTTCAAGATTTTCGCTCGCGCGACGGCGCTTGCAAGGCCGAATCGTCGGCGATGATCGCAAGCCCCTGGAGCACTAGTTTCGGTTCGAACTCGTAGCGGGCGGCCAGATAACCCAACATATGCATTCCGGCGCCGCCGGTCATGATGTTGTGAACGGGAACGCTTCCGTGCAGCCTGATGCTATACGCGCCCATATCCGCGACGATGCGATCGATGCTTGCGGTGAGCGCTAGTCGCGCGCCCACTCTTACGCCCTGCGCGGTTGATCGGCCGAATAGCGCTTGGTCATCGCTGTCGCCATCGGAGCCGAAGGAAATACGCGCGGTGTGTTCGAGCAGGCTACGGCGCATCAGCTCCAGGCCGGGCAGGATCAGCCCGCCAAGATGCTGGCCCTCCGCATCCAGTGCGTCGATGGTCACCGCAGTGCCGCAGTCGACCACAATGCATGGCTCATGAAAGCGTCGACGCGCCGCGACCAACGCGCAGAAGCGGTCCGCACCGAAAGTTTCCGGGTTGTCGTACGCGAGCCCGATGCCATAGCCAGAACGCTCTGAAATGACGAACTCGGGTTGATGGCGGTCGCGCGCAGCCACGAGGCGCGTAAATTCCTGCCGGAAAGAGTCGCCCAGCACGCTGGCGATTACGGTGCGGCGCGGCGCGTGCGCGGCATCCAGCGCTGTCAACACGGCTTGCGCCCGGTCTGGCGATGCATATTCGCTCACGCAAACTTGGCTGAGTTCGCCGCCGCAAAGTTCGCACCATTTGATGCGGCTGTTGCCGGCGTCGACAAGCACCGTCATGCGTCGGTACTCAATCTGACTTCGCCGCAGGTAAAGGCGCGCAAGGTCTCGCCGCAATTCATCAGCAACCGGCCGTCCGCATCGATGCCCATCGCCACGCCGCGCTCGCAGCCCTGCGGTGTATGCAACTCCACCGGTTGCCCCAGGTTGCAGTCATAAATGCGCCATTTCCGCTCAAGATTTTCTGCGCGATTTTCCTCAAGTAGTGCCAACTCGGCGATGGTCGCCTCCAGCAGTCGTGCGGCGACGGTGTTTCGAGAAGGCGCGGTGCCGTTCATGACGATAGAGAGATCCGTCCACGGCTGATCGATCTTCGGCGCGTGACGATCCGGCATTTGAATGTTGAGACCAATGCCGATAACGAAATAGGGCTCACCGCCCGCATCGCCCGCCCGTTCTACCAAAACGCCACCGAGTTTTTTTCGCCGCCAGAGCACGTCGTTCGGCCATTTAAGCGCGATTTCTGTGGCGCCCAGCGAAGTTAACGCCTCGGCCAACGCCACGCCAATGCTTGCCGCAAGGCGGCCCGGTTTGACGCTCGATCGCTGGAACCGCCACAGCAATGACATATATATATTAGCCGCGAACGGCGACACCCATCTTCGCCCGCGACGGCCGCGGCCATCGGTTTGCCGCTCTGCCAGGCACACCTGGCCCGCGGCCGCGCCGGCGGCGCCCGCTCGCATCAAGTGCGCGCTGGTTGACTCCACTTCGGACAAAACTTCGATAGCTTTGATCACAGCGCGCGTACGTTCGTCGATGGCTTCAAAGATCGCTTGAGCATCCAGGAGATCGAGCCGGCGCGTCAGGCGATAACCTTCTCCGCGCGTATCTTTTATCTCGATATCCATCGACCGCAGGCGCTCGATGCCGAGGATTATGCTCCTGCGTGGCACGCCTAAGCGCGTGGCGAGAGCGTCGGGCGCGTGAGGCGTCCCGTCGTTGAGCGCGCGGACCAGAGCTTGCGCGTCAATCATTATGCGATGAACGGTTGAAGGCAGGCGGCCGGGGCGGACGCAACGACGCGGCGGCGCCATCTAGAATGAAAACCGGATCGTATAGACGCGAGCAATCCCATGAAGCCCCTGATGAACCTGCGCATGCTGCTGGCGTCCGCTCTAAGCGTTGCATGGCTGTTGGGGATACACACCGTCAGCGCGGACTATTACATTTACAAGGAAAACGACGGCACCCGCTGGTATACGAATCTCCGCATGCCCAGTGACTCCTATACCCTGATCGCGACGGTAGGCCGGCCCACGGCGGCATCCTCCTGCACGGGCGTGACACACACCATCATGCAGCAGCGCGCCTCGTCGCATGCTTCAGTAATTGAGCAATACGCACAAACCTACGATGTCGATGCCCGGATGATCAAGGCCATCATCAGCGTTGAATCGTGCTTTGACCGACATGCCGTATCGCGCGTAGGGGCCAAGGGTCTGATGCAGCTGATGCCGGCAACCGCACAAGAACTCGGGGTTTACGATGTCTTCGATGCCAACGACAACATGCGCGGTGGCATTCGTTACTTCAGCGAGATGTTATCGCGTTTTGACAAAAACACCGAGTTCGCGCTGGCCGCCTACAATGCGGGGCCCGGCGCGGTCGAGAAATATCACGGCATTCCACCCTACGAGGAAACGCGGAAGTACGTAAAGCGGGTGCTTGAGTATTACGACCGTTATGCGGCACTGGGCCAGTGAGTAGTTGTTAGCAACGTAAGTCGCCAGTCAATAGCGGATCAGCGACTCAACCGGATGCGCACCCACCCGCTCGCGTCCTTTGAGAAAACCAAGCTCAATCACGAACGCGCAGCACGCAATTTTTCCACCTTGCAGTTGTATAAGATCGGCGGCCGCAGCCGCGGTGCCACCGGTCGCAATAAGGTCGTCGATCAACGCATATGCCTGGCCCGGTGTGATTGCATCCGCGTGAACCTCGACGCGATCGGTGCCATATTCCAGCTGATAAGTAATGCCAACCGATTTACCGGGAAGCTTGCCCTGCTTGCGTATCAGCTGCAATGGCAAGCCGGTCTGTAAGGCCAGCGCGGAGCCGAAGATAAAGCCGCGCGACTCGACCGCGACAATGGCGTGCGGGCGGTATGGCGCGATACACTCGGCGAGCAGATGTATACTGTCCGCAAAACCATCGCCGTCACCCAGTAGCGGTGTGATGTCGCGAAACAGCACACCCGGGCGGGGAAAGTCAGGGACGTCACGTATCAGGGACTTGATTCGGGCCAGTTTGGCTTGTGCCATCGTTGCGATCAATTAAGCATGACAAAAAAAGGCCCGATGGTTAAAAATCATCGGGCCTTGAGTTAAATGCTTGGCGGTGACCTACTCTCACATGGGGAAGCCCCACACTATCATCGGCGCTGAACACTTTCACTTCCGAGTTCGGGATGGAATCGGGTGGTTCTTGTTCGCTATGGCCGCCAAACAACTTGTATGGACTCCATTTTAAATGGAGTTCCAAAACTGGAAAACATTAGGCGAAGTATGTCGTTACCAACCCAAAATGCTTGGGTGTTATATGGTCAAGCCTCACGGTCAATTAGTACTGGTTAGCTGCGTACATTACTGCACTTCCACATCCAGCCTATCAACGTCGTAGTCTTCGACGGACCTTTAGGGACCTCGAGGGTCCAGGGAGAACTCATCTTGGGGAGGGCTTCCCGCTTAGATGCTTTCAGCGGTTATCCCGTCCGTACATAGCTACCCGGCAGCGCCACTGGCGTGACGACCGGAACACCAGAGGTACGTCCACTCCGGTCCTCTCGTACTGGGAGCAGCACCCCTCAATTCTCCAACGCCCATGGCAGATAGGGACCGAACTGTCTCACGACGTTCTAAACCCAGCTCGCGTACCACTTTAATCGGCGAACAGCCGAACCCTTGGGACCTGCTTCAGCCCCAGGATGTGATGAGCCGACATCGAGGTGCCAAACACTGCCGTCGATATGGACTCTTGGGCAGTATCAGCCTGTTATCCCCGGAGTACCTTTTATCCGTTGAGCGATGGCCCTTCCATACAGAACCACCGGATCACTAAGACCTGCTTTCGCACCTGCTCGACGTGTCTGTCTCGCAGTCAAGCACCCTTATGCCTTTGCACTAATCGCGCGATTTCCGACCGCGCTTAGGGTACCGTCGCGCTCCTCCGTTACTCTTTGGGAGGAGACCGCCCCAGTCAAACTACCCACCACACACTGTCCCCGACCCGGATAACGGGCCTGGGTTAGAACTCCGAACATACCAGGGTGGTATTTCAAGGTTGGCTCCACCGAAACTAGCGTTCCGGTTTCAAAGCCTCCCACCTATCCTACACAAGCAGGTTCAAAGTTCAGTGTGAAGCTATAGTAAAGGTTCACGGGGTCTTTCCGTCTTGCCACGGGAACGCTGCATCTTAACAGCGGTTTCAACTTCACTGAGTCTCGGGTAGAGACAGTGGGGCCATCGTTACGCCATTCGTGCAGGTCGGAACTTACCCGACAAGGAATTTCGCTACCTTAGGACCGTTATAGTTACGGCCGCCGTTTACCGGGGCTTCGATCAAGAGCTTTGCCTTACGGCTGACCCCATCAATTAACCTTCCGGCACCGGGCAGGCGTCACACCGTATACGTCCACTTTCGTGTTTGCACAGTGCTGTGTTTTTAGTAAACAGTCGCAGCCCCCTGGCCACTGCAACCCCTTTCCGCTTCAGCCGCGAAGGCTTACACGTACAAGGGGCGTACCTTCTTCCGAAGTTACGGTACTATTTTGCCTAGTTCCTTCACCCGAGTTCTCTCAAGCGCCTTAGGATTCTCACCCTGCCCACCTGTGTCGGTTTTGGGTACGGTTTCATGCTGTCTAGAGCTTAGAGGCTTTTCTTGGAAGCATGGCATTGATCACTTCGCTCCTAAAAAGGTGCTCGTTATCACGTCTCGACCTTGATTCTCCGGATTTGCCTAGAGAGCCAGCCTACACGCTTGAACCGGGACAACCAACGCCCGGCTGACCTAGCCTTCTTCGTCCCCTCATCGCAACTGCATGAAGTACAGGAATATTAACCTGTTTCCCATCGACTACACGTTTCCGTCTCGCCTTAGGGACCGACTAACCCTGCGCCGATTAACGTTGCGCAGGAAACCTTGGGCTTTCGGCGTGCGGGTTTTTCACCCGCATTATCGTTACTCATGTCAGCATTCGCACTTCTGATACCTCCAGCAAACCTCCCGGTTCACCTTCGCAGGCTTACAGAACGCTCCTCTACCACGCAATGCTTGCGCATGCGTCCGCAGCTTCGGTACATGGCTTGAGCCCCGTTAAATCTTCCGCGCAGGCCGACTCGACCAGTGAGCTATTACGCTTTCTTTAAAGGATGGCTGCTTCTAAGCCAACCTCCTGGCTGTCTATGCCTTCCCACATCGTTT
>Ga0209587_1000294_pt1:0-5000 | contig 24266 bp, 19 predicted proteins | sample NGEPerD_2_FD_184512 | JGI IMG/M metagenome (GOLD analysis project Ga0209587, IMG submission 184512) | Arctic peat soil microbial communities from the Barrow Environmental Observatory site, Barrow, Alaska, USA - NGEE PermafrostL1-D... | ecosystem: Environmental > Terrestrial > Soil >... | reverse complement strand
CGGCCGATTCATGGTACGGCAGCAGGATCAGGTGCAGGCAGTGGCTTTCACGTACGACAACGCGCGAACGGCGCCGCACATCAATTTGCCATTGGCGCTTCCAGACGCCTCCTTGATCCCGCCCGATCGAGAGGTTTCGAAGCGCGATTCACAATCGAGCATTGAACAGCAAGTAACAAGATCGGGTGCTCGTCTAGCCGCCAGATCAGGGTCTGCGGCACAGGGGGAATGGCATGAAATCACTGTCGCTAACGGAGATACATTATCGTCAATATTCAGTCGCTTGGACATTTATGACGAATTGGATGGCATCATGCGCCTTGGCGGCGATACTGACGTCCTGGACTCAATCTATCCGGGCCAGAATCTGCGCGTGCGCATTGGCGACCGCGGCATGGAAGATCTTATTTTCGACCCCGATTACGCGACGCGCCTTAGCGTAACCAAAACCAGCGAAGGTAACCTGCAAGCGAAATTACGTGATCGCGCATTAGAGACGCGCCGCATCGTCACCTCCGGTGTCATATCCCGGTCGCTATACATGGACGGAAATGACGCCGGTCTATCTGATTTAATGATCATGAAACTGGCCGGACTGTTCGGCTGGGATATCGACTTTGCTCTGGACATTCGCAAAGGTGACACATTCACCGTAGTGCATGATGAGGATTATCGTCAGGGTCAAGCAGTGGGCTCAGGCAACATTGTTGCCGCGGAATTCACCAGCCAGGGTCGCGTCTTCAGGGCGATACGCTACACCGATTCCAATGGGCATACTGGTTTTTACACGCCGGAAGGCCGGAGCGTCCGCCGCCGTTTCCTGCGCACACCGGTGGATGTCGCCCGGATCAGCTCACCCTTCGACCTGAATCGAAGACATCCGATTCTCAATACGATCCGTGCGCATCGGGGCGTTGATTATGCTGCATCTACCGGCACATCTATCAAGGCGACCGGTGGTGCGGTGGTAGAGGAACGGGGCTACATCAGCGGTTACGGAAACACGATCATCCTCAGGCATGGCAGCCTCTACACTACGCTTTACGGTCACATGTCGGCTTTTGCCAGCGGGACCACTGTCGGACGACGGGTCACGCAGGGACAGACTATAGGCTACATCGGCTCGACCGGCCTTGCGACTGGCCCTCATCTGCATTACGAATTCCGGATAAACGGAGTACACCAAAATCCGCTGACGGTCGCGCTACCGACCGCCAACCCCTTGCCTGAAACCGAAAAAGCTCTCTTTCAGCAGGCTACCGCGTCAATTCGGGCCCGGCTGGGTGATTACACGCGTCAGGAACGCCTTGCTATGCAATCGAACAAATTCTGAGCGATCTTCAAAATAGTTGAATACTCAGATTAAGCGAAATAGGTCGTTGCCACTCAAGCCGAAAACGATGATCCGCACCCACATGTGGTGGTAGCGTTGGGATTGCGGATTACAAATTGCGCACCCTCAAGTCCTTCCGTGTAATCGATCTCCGCCCCCACAAGATATTGAAAACTCATAGGATCAACCAGTAAAGTCACGCCAGCTTTTTCGACATGTGTATCTCCTTCCTGTACGCTTTCGTCAAACGTAAAGCCATATTGAAACCCTGAACAGCCGCCCCCACTGATGAATACGCGCAGCTTAAGCTGATCGTTGCTTTCTTCATCAATCAACTCTTTTACTTTTTGAGCCGCGGCATCAGTGAAGTTAATAGGTGCCGGAATGACAGAAGCCGCTGCATCGATCACGCCCTGTTCTTCCGCAGTATTCATAGCTGTACCTCAGTTATAATTCGAAAAATAAATAGCGCCGTCTAGATATCCCAGACGCGCCGCGCGCAGGATGGTTCCGTTGCACGCGTTATACCAGACATGCAATTTCGTTGAGCCCAAGGGCTTCATCGAGGCCAAACATCAGATTCATATTCTGCACCGCCTGTCCCGCGGCGCCTTTCCCCAGGTTGTCAATCACCGACAGCACCAGCACGATGCTTCCTCCGCCCGGGCGATGTACCGCAATTTTACACTGATTAGAGCCCCGCACGCTGCGCGTTTGAGGATGGCTGCCCGCAGGCATAACATCAACAAAAGGCTCGCTAGCGAAGCGCCGTTGAAAAATGTCTTGTAGATCAACTTCATCTACAGTCAACCTTGCATACAACGTGGCGTGAATGCCACGAATAATGGGCGTCAGGTGAGGGACAAATGTCAATGACACTTCCCGGCGAGCACGCAACGCCAGCATTTGCGCAATCTCCGGCGAATGCCGGTGACCATCAGCACCATAAGCGCTGAAGTTTTCGCCGGTCTCGCAGAACAAACTGCCGATTCTGGCTTTGCGGCCGGCGCCGCTGACACCAGACTTGGCATCCGCAATCAGGTAATCAGGATCAACCAACCCCTCCTCAATCAATGGCAAAAACCCGAGCAACACGGCGGTTGGGTAACACCCGGGATTGGCGACCAGCCTTGCCGCACGAATCGCATCGCGATTCACTTCTGGCAATCCATAGACTGCCTGCTCAAGCAACTCGGGGCACGCGTGTGAGCGTCCGTACCACTGCTCCCATAAATCGGCATCCCGCAAGCGAAAGTCCGCTGCCAGATCAATAACTTTTACGCCTTCGCCAAGCAGGACTGGCGCGTATTCCATCGCCGTCCCATTAGGCGTTGCGAAAAACACAACATCGCATTCCGCAAGCGCTTTGAGCGAAAACTCAGCAAACGATAATTTCGTGCGCCCGCGCAAATTGTAGAACAACTCGTCCACGCGCTTGCCCACGGCGCTACGCGCGGTCACCGTTACCAGCGTAACTTGCGGATGCGACACCAATAAGCGCACCAATTCCGCGCCCGCATAGCCGGTTGCTCCGACAATGCCAGCCTTAATCATTCAAAATACTCACGGGGACCATAACTGTTAGCCACCACTTTGCCCGCACACATTTGACCATAGTCTGCGTCAATAACTCGATTAGCCATCTGGCTTCAAAATGATGACATAACGAAAAACAAATAGACAAGAATTGAAAAGTTTAACGATTTGCGCTGCGGATCAAACGTTGCAAATGGCGATTACTGACATAACTATTGACAATCATTCTCATTAGTATTTAAATCAGCTAGTCTTATGAGTGAGTCAGCGCCATGTATGTCTGTCTCTGTAACGCGGTAACCGACCACCAAATCCGGGCGGAGATTCGTCAAGGTGCGTGCACCTTGCGAGAATTGCGGAATCGGCTCGGCGTCGCAAGCCATTGTGGACAATGCGGCCAGTGTGCACGTAACATTCTGACCGAAAACGCCATGGAGGGAAAACGGCAAGGTGCGACGATCGAAGCGGATACTCTGCCGCCGGCTCAGTCATCGATGGTCGCGTCTAAATCAGGTTCGATTCCCCGCCCGCTTCGCAAGCAAATACGTCAATATTAATCGCTCTTATTCGTTTTTGTAATTACCAAGTTAAATCAATAGGTTAGCTTGAATATTAGAATCTCCGATGCTAGATTGTCGTCGCAATGAAACGGCGCGCACTCGCGGTCACCGATTGTGAATGACATTGGCTCGGAGAAAAAATAATGAAAGGCGATAAGAAGGTTATTCAGTATTTAAATCAGGCACTTGCAAACGAGCTGACGGCAATAAACCAGTATTTTCTGCATGCCCGCATGTATAAGGACTGGGGGTTAGAAAAACTGAATGAAAAGGAGTATAGCGAATCGGTAGACGAAATGAAGCATGCCGACAAGCTGATCCAGCGAATCCTTTTTCTTGAGGGCTTACCTAACCTGCAGGATCTTGGGAAACTCAAAATCGGCGAGCATCCAATCGAGATGATTGAGTGCGATTTACTGCTCGAGCGTGAAGCGTGCCCGATTCTGCGGGAGGCCATTGCCTATTGCGAGTCAATCAGCGACTTTGTGTCTCGACAACTGTTTCAGTTCATCCTGGATGATGAAGAAGATCACATCGACTGGCTGGAAACGCAGCTTGACCTCATCAGTCGGGTGGGCAGTGAAAATTATTTGCAATCAATGATGTGAGTCCGTAGTGGCTGGCAACAAGGTGCTTTTACATTGCTTCAAGGTTAGTCATTGTCAACGTCGTAGCTGGATGCAGCGGCATCTCTGTTAGCCATGCTTTGGGTAAAGGCTTTTCATATCATATTTATGGTGACGTGGTTCGCGGGCCTTTTTTATTTGCCGCGGCTGTTCGTCTATCATGCCATGAGCGACGACCAAAAAAGCCTGGATCGGTTTGTTATCATGGAGCGCAAGCTGTTCTGGGGCATCATGACGCCCAGCGCGATGCTCACTATCGCATTCGGTTTGTGGTTGCTGTTTAGCGGATGGCCAATTTATCAATCAGCCGTCTGGATGCACGTCAAACTCAGCCTGGTAATTCTGCTCGGCGGCTATCACATCTGGTGTGGGACGCTGCAGCGAGCTTTTCAACGCGGCGACAACAATCGAAGTCATGTTTGGTATCGCTGGTTCAATGAAGTGCCGGTACTTTTTCTCGCCGCCATTGTCATTCTGGCTATCGTCCAACCATTCTGAATCTAAATTGGACGCTATCTGAGGCCTGCAAGGCTATCTTCGACAGCTCTGCAAACTTGCTGCGAGTCTAATCTGCGAATTTGGTTCTGCCTTGATCCCTCACAGTTCAAGCTCCAGGCCCAGATAAGCAAATAAAGGCTGTCCGGGGCGCGGCCCTTCTGGCTGCCGAGTGGCGATATAATCGTCATCGGTCGCATTCTGCACGCCTCCGATGACCCTCGTATGGTCCTTCAGCTGAATGTAGGCTGAAAAGTCCAGAAGAAAGAAATCGTCCGTTTTGCCAAAGCGCGCATCCGGATTGCCCCAGTGTCAATCTGCAAGTCGGTGTCACTGCCGCTGGTAAACGATTCATCCACGTACGTGCCGGTGATGATATAGGCGCCCCAGCGTGCAAACTCGACGCCCGCGCCCAGCCGCAATTGCACGTCGGGGATGTAAGGCGCGTCG
>Ga0209587_1000293_pt1 | contig 24300 bp, 19 predicted proteins | sample NGEPerD_2_FD_184512 | JGI IMG/M metagenome (GOLD analysis project Ga0209587, IMG submission 184512) | Arctic peat soil microbial communities from the Barrow Environmental Observatory site, Barrow, Alaska, USA - NGEE PermafrostL1-D... | ecosystem: Environmental > Terrestrial > Soil > Wetlands >... | reverse complement strand
GAGAGGGGCGAGCGGTGGCGACCCGGCGAAACAACCCCACCCGGAGCGGTAGGTGGGTCCCTAGGTGGGTTGCGGCCCTGGCCGCGGCGCGAGCGGCTGGCAGTGGGGTCAGCGTCGGCCTAATCCGCGCCGAACCCGCTTGCCTGTGGACAAGTGAGCGTGCCGAGTCCTGATTCGTCCGCGCGCTCTGACAAAGTGAACGCATGGCGAGGAAGAACGTGGCTGGGCGCGAGAACCAGCTGTACTACGGGGACAACCTTGAGGTGCTGCGAGAGCACATCAAGGATGCGTCGGTCGACCTCGTGTATTTGGACCCGCCGTTCAACTCCAACCGTGCATACTCGCTGCTGTTCAAGGAGAAGTCGGGCGACGACTCCCAGGCACAGATGGAAGCCTTCGACGACACGTGGGTCTGGTCGTACGAATCTGAAGCGCTCTACATGGAACTCATGCAGACGTCTGGGACTGCGAACAAGGTCAAGGACGCGCTAGAGGCGATGCGCCGCCTACTCGGCGACAACGACGTGCTCGCCTACATGGTGATGATGACCGCGCGGCTGATCGAGTTGCGGCGGGTGCTCAAGCCGACCGGATCGCTGTATCTCCACTGTGACCCCACTGCCAGCCACTACCTAAAGCTTGTCTTGGACGCGATCTTCGGCCAAGAGAACTTCCGGAACGAGATCATCTGGCAGCGAAGCACCGGCAAGAGTCTCAGCACCCGTCGCCTACCTAACAACCACGACGTAATCTTCGTCTACTCCATCTCCGATGCCCTTCAGTGGTTCGACGCCGAAGCGTTCTTGCCGTACGACGAGCAGGAACTGGACGCCAAGACCGCCGGGAAGTACCGGCACCGCGACGCTGACGGCAGGCTCTACCGGCTCGACAGCCTCATCAATCCGAACCGGAACCGCCCCAACCTCACCTATGAGTTCCTCGGCGTCACGCGAGTCTGGCGCTGGACCAAACAGAGGATGGAGCAGGGGCACAGGGAGGGGATCGTGGTGCAGACTGCGCCTGGCCGTGTCCCGCAGATGAAGCGCTACCTGGACGAGCAGCGTGGCCGTCCGCTCGGTGACGTTTGGGCCGACATTCCACCCATCAATAGCCGCGCGGCCGAACGGCTCGGGTACCCAACACAGAAGCCGATGGCTCTGTTGGAGCGAATAATCAAGTTGGCCACGGTTGCGGGCGACGTCGTATTGGACCCCTTCTGCGGGTGTGGGACGACGGTTGACGCAGCGCAGAAGCTTGGCCGCAGGTGGATTGGCATTGACGTCACGACACTCGCCGTGGACTTGATCGACGCCCGTCTGCGAAAGACATACACCGAGGCCATCCAAGATACCTACGACATGCTGGGTATCCCCAGGGATCGCGCAGGTGCAGAAGCCCTGTTCAAACGGTCACCATTCGAGTTCGAGCGGTGGGTTGTGATGATGCTCGACGGCCAGCCAAATGAGAAGCAAGTTGGGGACAAGGGGATTGACGGCGTCATCCGCTTCCCGATTGACGCCAAGGGCAACAGCGACCGGGCACTGATTTCGGTCAAAGGCGGTGCGACAAACCCTGGTCATGTCCGCGACCTGTTCGGAACTGTCGAATCCCAGCGAGCGGCCATGGGCATCTTCGTCTCCATGAACACGCCCACCAAAGGCATGCTCGAAGCCGCGAACCACTCCGGCGCGTACAACCACCCTGCCAACGGCCAGCGGTTCCCAAAGGTTCAGATCATCACGGTTCAAGATCTGCTGGACGACAAGAAGCCGAACATGCCTACCGCGTTGCTGCCCTACTTCCAGGCACAGCGCCGGTACGGCGACGATCAGACAGAGAAGCTGTTCTGAACCCTCGTTTCGCTAGCGGACGCCTCGCAGCCCACCCGAGCCGCGCAAAGCAAACCCCACTCTCTGGCGCTTCGGTTGCAAGCTTGCGTGTACTTTCGCCTATGGGCCCACCTAGCGTCCGTACCGATGCACCGGGGCGGCTGCAACAGAGAAGTTTGCTCGAAACCGGACGTCCTTGACCCAACTCAGGGTTCGAGGACTTCCACAATGCCGACCTGGTATTGGGAGATCATCGAGACACCGGTTTCGTCGCGGTCGAATGAAAGGTGCTCAAAGCCGTCCTTGACCTCACGCTCGACGTCGCCCGGTGCCCTCCCCTTCAAGCTTTCGTAGTAGTCCAGAAGTTCTTGTTGCGTGCCGCCGAGCATGTAGATGTCGGTGAACGCCCTGTCCCCAGTTGCGCGAGACTCAACCAGTACATACACGTTTGCTTTCATAGCGAGCCATTCTGTCGTGTCTGACAAGACCCTGGCGGCAGATGTGAACTAACCCCGGAGCCGCGACGGGGGATACACGGTTGTCCGGGGTTGGCGTTCGCCAGCCTACTCAGCGATTGCCCTCGCAAGAGGGCCCGCAGAGGCACGGCGCATCGTCGGTGCCGTTGCAGTAGGGGCAATCCGGGACGCAACCATCGACCGGCTCCAACCCGGACTCGATGAACTTGCCGCCAGGCCTCCACGGATCGGGCCGGTCCTCAAGTGAGTGCCCCTTGGAGTAACCGCTCGCGTGGTCGGTCCAGCCGGCAATGAAATCGTCCTGATGTTCCCGGCCATACCGGGCGACGAACCGAGCCTCAGCAGCATCAAGGTCGTACGTCGTTGTCCGGGCGCTGGCCTCCCACCCCCTTGTTATAGGCGGTCGTCAGGTTCACGTCAGGTCACCTTCGCGGTCTTGCTGGCGACCCGCTTGGTGGTGGGGGTGGTCTTCCTGGCCGGAGCCTTCTTCGGCGCGGCCTTCTTCGGGATGTCGAGGCGGCCGCCGGTGATCTTGTCGGCCTTGCCTGCGGCGATGGCCTTGCACTTCGGGCAGAAGTCTTGCGGGTGCGAGCCGGTCGTCCAGGCCTTGCCCCGGTTCGGGACGGTGACGGTCGCGCGGTGGTTGAGGCACTGGACGGTCCAACCGTCCTCGGCCTTCTGAGCGAGCGTGGTCGCGCCGGTGCTCCGGGCAATCGCGTGCCGGACGGGGCTGGGGTTCTTGCTAGCCATGAGAGGCTCCAATCGTCGGTTAGTTGACGGTTCAACTAATGCAACGACGCTACGCCAGGCGTTTGGGGGTGGAAACTCGTGCACGTCGACCAGCGCACTTAGCTGCGGACCCCGACCCTCAGCCCGCGCTACTCGGGCGCTACGGCATCCGCGAACGGCTCCGCGAGACGCGGCCTAAGCGTGAGGGTGGGTGTGGTGTGCAAAGCTTGCGCGTTGACCAGCGGAAACGTTGCAACGCGTGGTGGTCCGCCGTCGGACCGCCGTAGACCCCGAGTCGCCAACTGAAACGGCTTAAACACCTTTCAGTGTGGGTTCGAGTCCCACCGGGGGCACTACCGGGGGCACTTCGCTGGTCGAGCTTGTCGAGACCACCCTCCGCCTCGGTTGCGAGGGTGACTGCCTGCAAGGTCACGACGGCCCCTCGCCCGCACCCAGTTGCGCCGCGCGTGCGAGTACGGCGTCCAGCATCGCCTCGGTGAGCTTGCCCGTGAACGTGTTCTGCTGCGAAGGGTGGTAGCAGCCGAGGACAGTCGTCTCCTGCCCGACCGGTGAGGTGATGACTGCCTCGGCTCCGTGCCCGAACTTCGGCTTCGGCCGCGGCACGTCGTGCCCGAGCGTCCGGAACGACCGCAGCGCCGCGTCCCAACCGTAAGAACCCAGACAGACCACCGCACGGACAGACTCCTCGACCAGAGACAGCTCCTTCAGCAGCCACGGCGCGCAGGTGTCGCGTTCCTCGACCGTCGGTTTGTTGTCCGGCGGGGCACAGCGGACCGTGGCAACCATCCGTGCACCGACCAGTCGCTGACCGTCACCGGCGTGCTCGGACCTTTCCTGAACGGCAAGACCGACGCGGTGCAACGAGCCGAACAGCCAGTCGCCGGAACGGTCCCCTGTGAAGATCCGCCCGGTTCGGTTGCCCCCGTTCGCCGCAGGGGCCAGCCCCACGATCAAGATGCCGGGATCCGGGTCACCCCAACCCGCGATCGGACGGCCCCAGTACGGCTGGTCCGCGAATGAGGCGCGCTTCACCTCGGCGGCATCCTCGCGCCACTTCACCAGCCGCGCACAGGCGCGGCACACAGACATCGCGGCGCACAGCGCAGCCACATCGTCGGTCGACGCCGCGAGCCCCAGGACATCGGCTGCGTCGGAGGCCACCGGGGTGTTCGCCGGCGCCGGATCGCCGGGCCAGCCGGTCCCAGGGGGAACGGGACTCGGGAACATCTGCCCCGTCACCGGGTGCGGCAAGGGCACGCTCACGCAAGGGACCACGCGATGCCGTCGAGGATGTCGGCCTCGGAGACGAGCAGGGAGTCGACCGACGTACCCCTCAACACGCGGTCAAGAATCAGCGCGCCTGCTCCGATCACGTCCGCACGGCCAGGATGCATGTAAGGCAACGCGGTGCGGCCGGCCCTGGTCATACCCAACAGGGACTCGGTCATGGCGTGCACCTCGCCGTAACCGAGAACTGCGTGGTCGATCGCCGCGCGGTCATAGGCAGCGAGGTCGAGCACGCCCGCGGCCACTGTGGTGATGGTTCCGGCCACCCCAACAACGGTCCGCGCGTCGCCAAGGGGTACGACGGTGGAGGCGACCGCCGTGTCGATGTCGGCAACTGTCGCGGCAACCTCGGCCGCACTCGGTGGGTCGGAGCGCAGATGCCGCTCGGTCAGCCGCACCGACCCGATGTCCAGGGACTCGGCCATTCGCACATGTCCGCGCCCGCGTTGTGCTGAGCCTGTCGCAGGGTCACCGAGGATGAGCTCGGTAGACCCACCGCCGATGTCGATCACTAGAAATGGCGGTGGGAGGTCTCGCTCGGCGAGCTCGCGGGTCGCCCCGTCGTAGGACAGCTGCGCCTCCTCGTTTCCCGACACGACCTCCGGCGGCTGCCCGAGCCTGGCCCGCACACCCGCCACGAAAACCGCCGCGTTGTCGGCGTCACGCGCCGCTGACGTGGCACAGAACCGGAGCGCGTCCACGGCGTGCGCAGAGATCAGCGCGGCGTACTCGTCGAGGGCGCCGAACACGCGTTCCAGCGCCTCGTCGGCGAACCGGCCCGTCCGGTCGACATCCTGGCCGAGCCGCACCATCCGCATCTCGCGAACGTGCTCTCGAGCGGTCCCGGAACCCGCGTCTAGGTCGGCGATCAGCAGCTTGATCGTGTTCGTGCCGCAGTCGATCGCGGCGACCCGTTTCACGTGTCGTCCCCGATGGTGCCCCGGGATCCGTCCTGGGAGAAGTTCTGGGAGACGCAGGGACCGGGGGCCCAGAACTCGCCGAGCAGGTCGAGCACCTCGTCGCCCAGGCGGTTCACACCACGTCCCTGGGCGAGTGCCTGACCGGCTAGCACATGCAAGCATTTCACCCGGTCGGGCATCCCGCCGGCGGAGACACCGGCGATCTCGGGAACGGCCCCGATGGATTCTCGGTACGCGAGGTAGGACTCATGGGCGCTGCGATAGGAGCCGGCCAGCGAAGGGTCAGACTCGAGCCGGTCCGACATCTCCCGCATCAGCCCCGAAGCCTCCAGGGTCCCGATCATCGACGCCGCCCGCGGACAGGTCAGGTAGAACGTGGTCGGGAACGGCGTACCGTCATCGAGGCGTGGCTCGGTGGCGACCACGTCGGGGTTGCCGCACGGACACCGGTGAGCGATGGCGTGGATCGAACGGGGCGGACGGCCGAGCTGGCTTTCGATGATCGCCTCGTCCACCCGGTCGGTAGAGCTTGTCGCGCGTCGGTCAGCCACGAGAGCCGCGGGAAGACTCTGCCGGCCCACCCCAAGAAATGTGGCGGATCAACGGATCCGGTCCTTCGGCGCCATGATCCTGTCGGCCGGCTGCGGCGCCGGCCTTTCCGGCGCTCCGGCGGCTTCGACGCTTCCCCACGCCGACTGCCACCACGTCGGCCGGTTGGCCTCGCGAACGGCATAGGGGTCGGTCAACGAGTTGCCCTCGGCGAGTGGCTTTCCGTCCTCGCCGATCACCTGGAACCCGATCTCGCCCGGCATCACCCAGCCGAAGCGCTGCCTGGCCTGCATCTCGACGTACGCCGGGTCGTCCCATCGCTGCTGCTCGCGCTCCAGATCGCCGATGTTGGTCTGCGACTCGACGATGCTGGCCCGCAGACTCCCCAGGTGGCTCCGCTGCTCGAGATAGGCGCGCATGCTCGATGCGTACGAAACCATCAGCACGGCCAGCACCAGCACCAGGACGGCGGCGCGGCCGGTGAGGCGAGAGCGCGCAGGTGCGGCCCGGACGGCTGCCGCGGGGCGAGCCCTGCCCGGCCCCGGACGCCGGCCAGGTCGCGTCGACCCCCGAGGACCGGATCCCCTGGGTGGTGTACGACGGCCGCTGGACATGAGCTGCCCGACCTCAGCGCTCGCCGACGTGACGCGGGAAGGCACCGCGACCGGCATACCTCGCGGCGTCGTCGAGCTCCTCCTCGATGCGCAGCAGCTGGTTGTACTTCGCCACCCGCTCTGACCTCGCGGGGGCACCGGTCTTGATCTGACCGCAGTTGGTTGCCACCGCGAGGTCAGCGATCGTGGTGTCCTCGGTCTCCCCGGAACGGTGGCTCATCATGCAACGCAGACCGTTGCGGTGGGCCAGGTCGACGGAGTCGAGGGTCTCGGTCAGCGACCCGATCTGGTTCACCTTCACCAGCAGCGCGTTCGCCGAATTCTCGGTGATCCCGCGGGCGAGGCGGTCGACGTTGGTGACGAACAGGTCGTCGCCGACGATCTGAACCCGGTCACCCAGCGCGGCCGTCATCGCGGCCCAGCCGTCCCAGTCCTCCTCGTTCATCGGGTCCTCGATCGAGACGATCGGGTACGACGCGACCAGCTCGCTGTAGTAGGAGAGCATCTGCTCGGCCGACCTGGACTCACCCTCGAACGAGTAGGCCCCGTCCTCGTAGAACTCAGTCGCGGCCACGTCGAGCGCGAACACGATGTCCTCTCCGACCTTGAGGCCGGTCTTCTCCACCGCCGTCGTGATCAGGTCGAGTGCCTCTCGGTTCGACGCCAGATCAGGAGCGAAGCCACCCTCGTCGCCGAGACCCGTCGCGAGCCCTCGCTCCTTGAGCACCGACTTCAAGGCGTGGTAGACCTCGGTTCCCTCGCGCAGCGCCTCCCGGAAAGTGGCGGCGCCGACCGGCGCGATCATGAACTCCTGGATGTCGACAGCTGTGTCCGCATGCGCTCCCCCGTTGAGGATGTTCATCATCGGAACAGGAAGCAGGTGTGCGTTCGGCCCACCGACGTAGCGGAACAGCGGTAGCGCCGCGGAGTCCGCAGCCGCACGCGCCACCGCCAGCGAGACCCCCAGGATCGCGTTCGCCCCGAGCGTGGCCTTGTTCGGGGTGCCGTCCAGCTCCAGCAGGCGCTGGTCGACCAACCGCTGTTCGGAGGCCTCGAAGCCGACCAGCTCCGACCCGATCACGTCGAGCACCGCGGTCACCGCGTTCTCGACTCCCTTGCCGCCGTAGCGCGAACCGCCGTCGCGCAGCTCGACCGCCTCGAACGCCCCCGTGGACGCACCAGAGGGCACCGCCGCCCGGCTGACCGTTCCGTCGTCGAGGGCCACCTCGACCTCGACGGTGGGGTTTCCGCGCGAGTCGAGAATCTCGCGCGCGCCGACAGCCTCGATGGACGCCACGGTCTGCTCCTAGATAGGGGGAGTTTCGGACGGCCCCCAGCCTAACCGCGTCGCTATCGCGGATGCTGCAGGCGTCGCCGCGTGACGCGGGGCGGTCCGCGTCGTTGGTCACTAGGTCCAACAAGGGAGCCCCAGTGTCTGTGAAAGAGTGTTCGTGAGAAGAGTCGTTGCCGTCCTCGTCACCGCTGCCCTTGCGGCGGTCGGGCTGGCGAGCACGCCGCAGGCTGACCGCGCCCGCGCCGCAACCTCGGACCAGACCTACGAGGTGCACGAGGTCGAGACAGTGGGCGGCGCGGTGATCCGGATGGAGGTGTGGCGCGACACGTCCTTCGACGCGGCGAAGCAACCCGTCCTCCTCACCTACTCGCCGTACAACTCGCTGGGTGAGCCCGAGCCGGCCCGGGACTCCCTCGGCGAGACCTTCGTCCCGAAGGGCTACGCCCGGGTGGTCGCCGACGTGCTCGGAACCCGCGGGTCCACCGGATGCTGGAACTACGGCGGCGCCAAGGAGCAGCAGTCGGGCGTCGACGTCGTGAAGTACCTGGCGAACCGCCCCTGGTCCAACGGCAAGGTGGCGATGATCGGCGGCTCCTACAACGGGACCACAGCGAGCATGGTCGCTGCCCGGGGCGGGGACGTGCCCGAGCTCAAGGCAATCGTCCCCATCTCGGCGATCAGCCGGTGGTACGGCTATGCCTACGGCAACGGCGTGCGCTACTTCCTCAACTCGCGGGTGCCCTCTGACGAGGGGTTCGACACACCGCTCGCCTTCGACTTCGGGTTCGGCAAGACAGTCGCCGCCGACCCGATGGGGCAGCGCTTCGCCGACACCATGCGCGACCGTGCCGCCGAGTGCGGGGCGGTGGAGCACACCGAGGAGGGCTACAACCGCAACCCCGACTACGACCGGTTCTGGCTCAGGCGCGACTACCGTAAGGACGCCGGGGACTTCCGCGCCGCGGTCCTGCTCGCGCACGGTTGGCAGGACTACAACGTCAAGCAGGAGGAGGCCACCGAGCTGTTCCGACGGCTTCCGGTCGACAGGCGGCGGACCCGCGCTGCCGAGGGCGTCCCGTTCAAGCTGATGTACCTCACCCAGGGCTCGCACTCCGGAGGCACCGACGGAGAGCAGTGGGACGCGCTCCTCGAGCGGTTCCTCGCGCACACCCTCAAGGGGGAGCGCACCGGGATCCAGAACGAGGGACCGGTCATCACCCAGGGCCAATCCAGCACCGGTCCGGATGAGTTCAAGGTGGCACGCGACTACCCGCTGCCGAGCACAGAGCCGACCCGGCTGTGGCTTCGCGGTGGACCCACGCAGGTTGAGCCCGGGGACGGCCAGCTTTCGTTGCAGCCTGATCGCACCGACGGCCCGCACACGGCTTCCTACCTGGAGACGGGAACCTCCACCGAGGAACTGTCGCTGCGCAACGGGCGCTACTACGTGTCGCGACCGCTCGCCAAGCAGACCCGGATCGTCGGCTCGGGCGTCCTCGACGCGTGGACCCGCTTCTCCAGCGAGACCATGCACCTGACCCCAGTCCTGGTCGACGTGGCGCCCGATGGCTCCACGCAGACCATCGAACGCGGCTTCCAGCACGTCGACTACCGGGACGGCCTTTCCTCTGCCGACCCCGCGCCGGGGCAGTGGGACCGGGTCCGAGTTCGGCTGCTCCCCCAGGACTACACGGTTGCCGCGGGACACCGGATCGGGCTCTGGGTGCAGAGCTCCAACACGGTATGGGCGGTTCCCGGGAACCCGGGACAGGTGGACGTTGCCGAGGGAAAGCTCGGGAACCGAACCCTCGGCTCACGGCTGAGCCTGCCGACAATCGGAGAACGGGCGCGTTTTCGCTGATCTCAGCTGCCCAGGTGTGAGCGTTGGACGGTTCTTCGGCCTGAATAGCCGTCCGATGCTCACAATCCAGCGGTCTTATCCGCCTTCGGCCGCGCGGACACGGTCAGCCAGGCGTCGTACGGCGTCCCGAAGGGCCTGCTCTGCGTCCACCCCGCCTGGCCTTGGGCCCACCGCGATCGGTCGCTGCGACCCGTAGTACCGCAGCGGTGTGGACGCTTTACCAGCGGCATACCGCGTGCGAACCGTCCGCACCGCTGGGGAAGTCATCGGTCCCGGCTGGGGAAGTCATCGGTCCCGGCCGGCTCGTCACCGGCCGAGCGGCACCGGGAGCAGTGGGCCCAGACATGTGGCGATCAGGTCCGCGGGTGCGCAGAAGGCAGGGTCCTTCACCGGTGTGTAGCTGCTCGGCACTCCCCCGCGCCGGATCAACCTGCGGTACGTCGCGACCGCGTCGGTCGGCCTCCGTGTCAGCGTCGGGTCTTTCAGCACGTCAACGGTGTAGAGCCCGAAACGGGGTCGGTAGCTGCCCCACTCGTAGTTGTCGGTCAGGGACCAGTAGTTGTAGCCGATCACGTCGATGCCCTCTGTCATCGCCCGCTGCACCCAGAAGATGGTGTCGCTGAGGTGGTTGGATCGGGTATAGCCGTCCTCGCGGGGCTTGCCGTTGTCGGTGGGGAACCCGTTCTCGACGATCATGAACGGCAGGTCCGGGAACTTCTGCGAGTACTCCCGCAGCGCGTAGAGGATCCCGTCCGGTTGAGGCTCGATCTTCCAGTACTCCGCGGTCGCGCCGTGGTAGGACGACACGTTGTCGACGCTGGCGCCGTAGTAGTAGTCGAGCCCGAAGAAGTCGAGCTTGTCCCGCACATGGTTAATGAACTGGTTGTCGGTGCTGACGCCCAACGGCGGTGGCTGATAGGCGATGTTGCTCGACACCATCGTGCCCGGGTCGATGCGGTGGATGAGGTCGTAGGCGCGACGGTGGGTGTGCACCAGCGCCTGTTGCATCTGCGCCAGCTGCACCGGGCTCAGCTCGCGGTTCTTCAGCTCGTAGTCGAGGTACGTCGTGGCCTCGTTGATCGTGATCCACATGACGCCCATGCCGCGGTAGCGTTTGACGATCCGCCGCGCGTTCGTGAGCCAGTCGTCCACCGTCTTCGGGTTGTCCCAGGCGCCCTGGTCCGCGACCCAGCCGGGGTAGACCCAGTGGTCGAGCGTGATCATCGGCGTCATCCCCGCTGCCCGCACCCGTCGTATGACGTCGTCGTAGTACCGCAGCGCCGGCCGGTTCAGCCGTCCGTCGCGGGGCTCCACCCGGGCCCACTCGATCCCGAACCGGAAGGTGTTGACTCCGAGCCTCTTCGCCCGACGGATGTCCGAGCGGTAGCGGTTCCGGAAGTCGACCGAGTCCTTGTACGGGTCCTTGACTGTGGAAGCCCCTCCCCGGACGTAGCGGCGCCAGTTGCTGTCCGGCGCATGCCCCTCCGACTGGAAGCCCGACGTCGCGACACCCCAGTGAAAATCGCGCGGCACCCGGTCCAGCGCCTGCGCGGACGCGGGGAACAGGGGTACTACGAACAGGGCTGCGAGCAATGCCACGACAAGAGCGACTGTCTTGGACCTCATGCAGGGACAACGCCGAAATGCGCGACAAGTTACTGCTCCGCTGTCCGCACGGCCTCCGCCAGGCGTCGTACGGCGTCCCGAAGGGCCTGCTCTGCGTCCACCCCGCCTGCGCGTGCGTCGACCACAAGTCGGAGCAGCCGATCGCCGATCTCTTCGCCGGTCGGCGCGGGGTCGATGCCTACCTTCGCGGCACCACTCACCACCTTGTCGGCCAGGACGAGCGCCGGGAGGGCGAGTGGGATCCCGTCGAGCATGGAGCGTCGGCCCTTCTCTGACGCCTTCAACGCGTCCCAGTTCAGCTCCACCTGCTCCACGTCGGCGACCTCGAGGCCGGCGAACACGTGTGGGTGTCTGTGCACGAGCTTGGCCACGATCCCCCCGGCGACGTCATCGATATCAAAGGCCCCGGCGGAATCAATGGCGGAATCAATGGCGGGATCACTGGCGGGATCACCGGCTTGTTCCGAAGCAATCCGGGCATGGAAGAACACCTGCAGCAGGAGGTCGCCGAGCTCTTCGCACAGATCGGCAGGGTCACCGCCCTCGATCGCCTCGAGGGTCTCGTAGCTTTCCTCGAGCAGGTAGCGAGCCAACGAGCGGTGGGTCTGCTCTCTGTCCCACGGACACTCGGTGCGCAGTCGGTCCATCACGTTGACGAGGTCCAGCAAACGTGCACCCGGCACGTCGTACGACCCGTGCAGCACCTCCACCTCAGGCAGGTCTCGGCTACCGGCGCCGGCGGAGACGATCTCGGCGGCCAACTGCCTCGGCATCTGCTCGGACTCCGCGTCGGTGGCCAGCCAGACCACGTTCCCGGCGGCCGTGGCGGCGAGGAGGTCCGTGGCGGAGGGAGACGGGAGTACGTCGACCCGGTGGCCGGCCGCTGTGACCGACCGGAAGCCGGGAGTCGACGCGTCGGAGGCGAGGATCTGGTCGGCCGAGGCGATCGCCTGCCACGCCGACCACGACAGCAGCCCCGGCGCGACCCGGGGGCTGGTGACGAGGAAGGTCAGCTGCACTTCTGCGACGCAGGGAGGGCCGAGACCCAGGCCGGCGCCGGCTCTGCCTGCGCCCCTGCTCGGGCTTCGTCGGAGGCGGGGACGGACAGCGACGAGGCGCCGGGCGCGACTGCGCCGTTGGAGTACGCGCCGTAGCGAGGGTCGACCTCGACGTCGAGGCCCTGCACGAACTCCGCGCGCAGCCGCTGCCCCTCGGCGATCACCTGACGTTCGGTTGCCTGGCCCTGTCCGTCGCTCTCCAGTGACTCCCGGCCGATCTTGGCGACCATGAGCTGACCTTCGGTGTACCCCTGCAGCACGGCGCGGAACCCCTCCTGCAGCTCCTCGGGCAGAAGTGCGACACCCTGCTCGTTCGGTGCGATCGCCTGGGACACCTGCTGCGGGTCGGGATCGACGCCCCTCTCCTCTCCGAACTGTTGGGAGAGCGTCATGTCGAGCAGGATCTGCACGGCACCCTCGCGCGCGCTCCGGGTTGACTGCTCCGGAGCCACCTGGCCCTGGGCTTCCGCGCTGGCTGCGTTGGCCGAGCAGAGCGCGTTGGCCAGATCGTCGACCATCTGGTGCGAGATTGACTCCGAGCCGACGACTGCCGCCGAACCCGGCTGTAGGCCGGCGCAACCAGTCAGGGCCACCAGGGCGGCGCTCGCCAGTGCGGCCAGCTTCACCGCTCGCCCAACGGTGCGCCCAATAATGAACCCAGTGCTGCACCCCGCAGTGCGTCGAGTGGGCCGGGTAGCGGTCACGGCGGTACTCCTAGCTCTGGGATGCACGGTTAGCTCTGGGGTGAACGGTCGATCACAGTGTCGATCACTGTGCGTGCCCACGTCAGCAGTGCTTCGTCGCGCACGGGCGGACCGCCCGCCACTCCTGTCGTGGGACGGGGCACCAGAATCGTACGCACCGGCGCCTTGACGATGCTCTTCGGGTGGAGCCGTTCGAGCCTTGCCCGGGCTGAGTCGACCAGGTCGACCGGGGCGAACCGCACATGCTTGCCCTGCAAGGTCACGTCGGTCAGACCCGCCCCGCGGACCCGAGCGCGAAGGCGTGCCACCTCGAGCAGGCTGGCCACGGGCGCTGGCGGCTCGCCGTACCGGTCCACGAGCTCGTCGCGGATCGTCGTGACATCCTCGTCGGTGCGGACCTCTGCGAGCCGCTTGTACATCTCCAGCCGCAGCCGCTCGCTCTGGATGTAGTCGTGCGGGACGTGTGCGTCAATCGGCATCTCGATCTTGACCTCGGACTCCTGCGCAGCGGTGCCGTCCCCCTTGAACTCGGCGACCGCCTCGCCGACCAGGCGCACGTAGAGGTCGAAGCCGACGTCTGCGATGTGGCCGGACTGCTCGCCGCCCAGCAGGTTGCCTGCGCCGCGGATCTCGAGGTCTTTCATCGCGATGGCCATGCCACCGCCGAGGTCGGAGTGCTGCGCGAGGGTTGCCAAACGTTCGTGCGCGGTCTCGGTCATCGGCTTGTCGGGAGGGTAGAGGAAGTATCCGTAGGCGCGTTCGCGGCCACGACCGACCCGGCCGCGCAGCTGGTGAAGCTGTGAGAGACCGAGTGTGTCCGCTCGCTCGATCACCATTGTGTTCGCGTTGGACACGTCGAGCCCGGACTCCACGATCGTCGTACACACGAGCACGTCGAATCGTTTCTCCCAGAAGTCGATCATCACCTGCTCCAGCCGGTGCTCACCCATCTGCCCGTGGGCGGTGGCGATCCGTGCTTCCGGGACGAGCTGATGAAGGTGTGCCGCGGCCTTCTCGATCGTCTGCACCCGGTTGTGGATGTAGAAGACCTGGCCTTCCCGGAGCAGCTCGCGCCTGATCGCCGCGACCACCTGCCGGTCCTCGTAGCCACCGACATAGGTCAGCACCGGGTGCCGCTCCTCGGGCGGTGTGGTGATCGTAGACATCTCACGGATACCCGTGATCGCCATCTCCAGCGTGCGCGGGATGGGGGTGGCCGACATCGAGAGCACGTCCACGCTCGTGCGGAGGCGCTTCATCTGCTCCTTGTGCTCCACCCCGAAGCGCTGCTCCTCGTCGACGATGATCAGGCCGAGGTTCTTGATCCTGATGTCGGGGTTGAGCAGACGGTGCGTGCCGATCACGATGTCCACCGAGCCCTTGTGGAGACCTTCGATCACCGCTGCGGCTTCAGCGTCAGTCTGGAAACGCGACAGCGCCTTGAGTACGACGGGAAACCCTGACATCCGCTCTGCGAACGTAGAGGAGTGCTGCTGCACGAGCAGCGTGGTGGGCACAAGCACGGCGACCTGCTTCCCGTCCTGGATCGCCTTGAAGGCCGCGCGGACGGCGATCTCGGTCTTTCCGTACCCCACGTCCCCGCAGACCAGCCGGTCCATCGGAACCTGTAGCTCCATGTCCCGCTTCACCTCGTCCACCGTTGAGAGCTGGTCCATGGTCTCCATGAACGGGAACGCGTCCTCGAGCTCGCGCTGCCAGGGTGTGTCCGGACCGAACGCGTGACCCTTCGTCGCCTGCCGTGCCGCGTAGAGCTTGATCAGCTCGGCAGCGATCTGCCTGACCGCCTTGCGGGCACGGCCCTTTCGCCTGGCCCAGTCCCCGCCGCCCAGCCGGTCGAGGTTAGGTTGCTCGCCACCGACGTAGCGGGTGACCTGGTCCAGTGTGTCGGCGGGCACCATCAGGCGGTCCGGTGGGTGATGGCGCTTGGATGCGCCGTACTCCAGCACGAGATATTCCCTGGTCGCGCCGTGGAACGTGCGCTGGGACATCTCGACGTAGCGGCCGACGCCGTGCTGTTCGTGCACCACGTAGTCGCCGGGCTTGAGCTCAAGCGGGTCGATCTGCTTCTTGCGCCGCGCCGGCATCCTGCGCATGTCCTTGGTCGACGAACGCTGACCTGCCAGATCCTCGCCAGTCAGAACGGCAAGGAACTGTGACTCGGCGACGAAACCGTGGTCAAGCCGGGCGGTGGTGACCACGACGATGCCCTCCGGCACGGCGTCACCCGAGTCGAGCGACTCGACCAGGCGGGCCGGGACATCGTGCTCCTTGAGGACCTCCACCATCCGCTGCGCGGGACCGTGGCCCTCGTTGACCAGCACCACCCGCGACCCGCCGGTCAGCCACGACTTCACGTCGGTGATCGCGCTCTCGATGTCGCCCCGGTATGCCTCGACCGCCCTGATCGCGACGGCCCGCGACTCGACCGCACCCACGTCGACATCCACGTCGGCGCGGACGATCTCGCCAAGCGAGTCCCGCAACGGCTCAGCCCCTGGGGTGCCCGTCGAAACCCCGGCAGCTTCCGGGTCCAGGCCGAACGGGGACACGCTCCACCACGGCTTGTCCTGGGACAGGGTTCGGGTTCGTACGTCGGCCAGCGATCTGTACGACGCGGGTTCCTGAACGCGTCCTGGGCTGCCGCCCCCGGCGGCGGCAGCCCAGGACGCGTTCAGGAACTCCTCGCTGGTGGCCACCAGGTCGTGCGCCCGGCTGCGTGCGCGCTCAGGGTCGAGCAGCAGGACGTGGGAGTCGACTGGGATCAGGTCGACCAGCATCTCCATCTCTTCGACGAGCACCGGCGCGAGCGACTCCATGCCCTCGACCGCATGCCCCTCGGCGAGCCGCTCGGAGAGCTCGGCGAGCTCGGGATGGCGCTCCCCCAGCTCCTTGGCCCGCGACCGCACCTCGTCGGTGAGCAACAGCTCTCGACACGGTGGCGCCCACAACCGAGAGGCCGGTTCGAGCGAACGCTGGTCGGCCACGGCGAAAGAGCGGATCTCCTCGATCTCGTCGCCCCAGAACTCCACGCGCAGCGGGTGTTCCTCGGTCGGCGGGAACACGTCCACGATGCCACCCCGGACGGCGAACTCCCCACGTTTCTCGACCAGGTCGACCCTTGCGTAGGCCGCACCGGACAACCGTCGTACGACGTCGTCGAGGTCGGCGTCCTGTCCGACGACGAGCTCGACCGGCTCCAGATCGGCAAGCCCCTTGACCTGCGGCTGCAGGATCGACCGGACGGGAGCGACGATGACCTTCAGCGGTCCGTTCGAAGGGTCGGTGCCGGGGTGCTTCAACCGCCTCAGGACGGCGAGCCGCCTGCCCACGGTGTCCGAGCGCGGAGAGAGTCGCTCGTGCGGCAACGTCTCCCATGCGGGGTAGTAGGCCACCAGGGATGGGGCCACGAGACTCTCCAGCGAGTCGACCAGGTCCTCGGCCTCACGCGCGGTGGCCGCCACCGCCAGCACAGTGCGGCCGGCGTCGACGAGCCCTTTCACGACGAACGGGCGAAGAGCCGTTGGGGCGGTCAGGTCGAGCGCTTTCGCGGCGCCGTCCCGCGCGTCGACGACCGCTGACGCGAGCGTCTTGTCCTGCAGGACGATTTCGGCGAGGCCGATCAGGCTCAAAACTTGCTCTTCCCCTCATGATGCACAGCACGACTGCCCCCTGCCGACGAGGACGAGGGGTCACCGCCGCGATTCTACGGGTCGAGCTTTGTACCGGTTGGTCGAGCCCAGGATCGGTTGGTCGAGCCCAGGATCGGTTGGTCGAGCCCAGGATCGGTTGGTCGAGCTTGTCGAGACCACCAGCCGGTCGAGCTTGTCGTTCAGTTCTCCGGGCTCACTCCTCTGGAGGGGGCTGCTCGCCCTTGCGCTCGTCGCGGTCTGCCCAGTGCAACAGCGGGGTGATGTCGAAGGCGGCATCATCGATGCCGGCGTGCAGGTCACCGAGGGCGGCGAAGCGCGCCGGCACGGTTGCCATGGTGCAGTCGCCAGGGAACACGTCGTCGACCTCGTCCCACCTCAACGGCGTCGACACGGTTGCACTGGCGTTCCCGCGGACCGAGTAGGCGCACGCGATGGTGTGGTCGCGGGCGTTCTGGTTGTAGTCCACGAAGAGCTTGCTGGGATCCCGGTCCTTGCGCCACCACGTCGTGGTCACGTCTTCGGGCGTACGTCGCTCGACCTCTCTTGCGAACGCCAGCGCCGCCCGTCGTACGTCGGGAAACCCCCAGTCCGGCCGGATCCGCACATACACGTGCATGCCATGCCCGCCCGACGTCTTGGGCCAGCCGATCGCATCCAGCTCCTCGAGCACCTCGTGAGCAACGCGCGCCACCCTTCGGACGGTGGCGAAGTCGCAGTCGGGCATCGGGTCGAGGTCGATGCGCCACTCGTCGGGTTTCTCGGTGTCGGCGCGCCGGGAGTTCCAGGGGTGGAACTCGACCGTGGACATCTGGACCGCCCAGGTCACGCTGGCGATCTCCGTGACGCACAGCTCGTAGGCATGCCGGCCGTAGCGGGGGAACTCCACGCGAACCGTCTCAACCCACGGCGGAGCACCTTGTGGCAGCCGCTTCTGGTGGACCTTCTCGCCGCCGATGCCTTCGGGGAACCGGTGCAGCATGCAGGGGCGCTCGCGCAGCGCACGAACGATCCCGTCACCGACGCCAAGGTAGTACTCGACGAGGTCGAGCTTGGTGTGCCCGCTCGCGGGGAAGTAGACGCGGTCTGGATTGGAGATCCGCACTGTGCGGTCCTCGACCTCCAGCTCGACCGCGGGAGACTTGCTCCGGGATGCTGCCATGGCCTCAAGGTAGCCGAGCTGGTCTCGACAAGCTCGACCACCCGATACGACAAGCTCGACCAGCCGGTACGTCAGGCGGGCGGACTCTCGGCCCAGTAGCGCTGCACGAAGTCGGTGATCTGCTCGGCCAGCTCGGGACGGCACACGAGCAGGTCGGGAAGCAACACGTCTTCCTGGTTGTACTCCAGGATTGCGCCGTCGGCGCGGCTGGTGTGTAGGCCGGCGGCGCGGGCCACGGCCACCGGGGCGGCTGAGTCCCATTCGTACTGTCCGCCCGCGTGCACGTAGGCATCGCTGACGTCGCGGACGACCGAGATGACCTTGGCGCCGGCCGATCCCATCGGGACTAGCTCGGCGCCGATCTCCTCCGCGAGCGCCTCCACGAACGCGGGCGGCCGGGTGCGGCTGACCGCGATCCTGGGCTTGTCGCTGCTCCGTGGGGGTACGACGGGCGGCTCGCCGGTGCTGAACGTTGTGCCAAGCCCGGGTTGTGCCACCGCACCGGCGACCAGGTCGCCGTTCTCCCACAACGCGACGTGCACCGCCCAGTCGTCGCGTGGCGGTTCGGAGAACTCCCGGGTGCCGTCGAGTGGGTCGATGATCCACACGCGATCTGCTTTCAACCGGTCCCTGTCAGGGGTTCTGTCGGGGCCCTCCTCGGACAACACCGCGTCGTCGGGGCGGTGCTCGGCAAGCAGGCTCATCAGAAACTCGTGCGATTCCCGGTCGCCGGTGTCCTTGAGCACCTTGGCTTCCAGTCCCCGGTCACGCACCCGCATCAGCAGGGTGCCAGCGACGGTGGCCGACCAGTCCGCGAGCAGGTGGTCGTTGTCGGCAACTCCGTGCGGAGGTGTGCCTGGGTCGAAATCGGTGTCCGTCACGAGACCCACCCTTTCATATCAACTGTTGTAGCGACTCTGGGTCTGCTCGAGTCCGTCGGTCACCAGGCTCTCGACCGCGTCGGCTGCCCTGTCGACCTGGAACGGCACGAGTGCGCGTTCGGCGCCGGAGTAGTCGGAGAGCACGAAGTCGGCCGGCGACTGCCTGCCCGACGGCCGTCCGATTCCGACCCGGACCCGGTAGAAGTCGCCGGAGTCCAGGGAACTGCGCATCGAGCGCAGTCCGTTGTGGCCGTTGTCACCACCGCCGAGCTTGACGCGCAGGGTGTCGAACGGGAGGTCGAGCTCGTCGTGGACCGCGATCACGTTCTCCACCGGCACCTTGTAGAACCTCGCAAGAGTGCCGACAGGACCGCCGCTCTCGTTCATGTAGCAGCGTGGCCGCGCGAGCACGACCCGCGGCCCGCCGATGCCGTTGGTTCCTCCCAGCCGCCCCTCGACGACGTCGGCTCGACCGGACTTGTCCGAACGGAACGACCCGCACATCCGCCCAGCTAGCTCGTGAGCGACAAGGTGGCCGACGTTGTGCCGGTTTCCGGCGTAGGAAGGGCCGGGGTTTCCCAGTCCGACGACCAACCACACGCTCTCCGCCATGGTCTGCCCGGCCTTCCTACGAAGCAAGCGCAAGCGCAACTACTCGTCGTCGGACTTCTTCTCGGCTTCGGTGGAGTCGCCGGCCCCGTCGGAGTCAGCACCACCTTCAGCGGCAGCCTCGGCCTCGGCGACCTCCTCGTCGGACTCGTCGCGCTCGATGCCGGCATCGGCCTCGGCCTCGGCGAGCTCCTCCTCGAGCTCCTCGGCCGTCGGGGCGTTGGTGACGTTGACGATCAGGCTCTCCTCATCGACCTGGAGGATCGAACCCGAGGGCAGGATGAGGTCCTTGGCGAAGATCAGCGTCCCCACCTCGGCGCCCTCGATGGAGAGCTCGATGAACTCGGGGATGTGGGTGGCCTCCGCCTCCAGGGAGATCACGGAGGCCTCGGTGACGACCAGGGTGTCCGGCGCTGCCTCGCCCACGACATGGATCGGGACGTCGACGGTGACCTTCTCACCGGCTCGCACAACGATCAGGTCGAGGTGCTCGAGGAAACCCCTGATCGGGTCCCGCTGAACTTGCTTGGGCAGAGCGAGGTGGGACTTGCCACCGATCTCGATCGAGAGCAGCGCGTTGGTGCCGCCGTGCTTGAGCGCGAGCATGGTGTCGTGACCGGGCAGGGAGATGTGCACGGGGTCGGTGCCATGGCCGTACAACACGGCCGGAACCTTGTCCGCGCGACGAATCCGGCGCGCCGCGCCCTTGCCGAACTCCGTGCGGGACTCAGCCTGGATCTTGGATTCAGCCATCGGGGGAAACTCCTCAATCGATCTACAACCGTGCGTGCTACGAAGCTGGGGCTGCTGGAAAGGAGGACTCCTGGAAGGACGCGAGCGCGGTTCAGCGCAAACGTATCCGCCGGACCACCGCGTCGATCACGGAGCGAGACTGTCTCCCTCGCCGAGGCAACTGAACAATCCTAGCGAGGCGGGCGTTCAGGCGCGAATCCGCCGCGGCGCCACCCACCGTCACCAGACAACAAAGCACAGGAAGGTGGTTTAACCTCAGGCCGGACTTCCGAAGATGATGAGCACACGATCCGGTGAATTTGGGGGCTGACCTGCGTAGATGCGTTTTCGGCGTGCTGGGGTCGTGTTACTACAAGCCGCTCCGCGGCCGCTGGTGTCCTCAGTCGGCGGTGGGGACGGTGAAGTCGAAGAACCGTGCTGGTTCGGGCAGCTCGAGTGCTTCCCAGATGGTCTTCTGGCCCGGCGTGGTGGTCGAGCGTTGGGCGACCTGTCCGTCGGGGGTGGCGAGGGTGACCAGGTGCAGCCGGTCGAGCTCGTGGGCGATGTTGCGCCAGGTGTCGCCGGTGGTGTTCTCGATGACCCGGATCAGCAGCAGCGCGAGCCAGCACAGCTGGACGTGGCCGCGGATCCGGTCCTCGCGGTGGTGGAAGACCGGCCGGAGACCCAGGGAGCCCTTCATGTCGCGCCAGCCGCGCTCGACCGCGAGGAGCTGTTTGTAGGCCGCGGCGAGGTCGTCGGGGGTCAGGGTGACATCGGAGGTGCGGAGCAGCCACTTGCCGTCCAGGTGGGACTCGCGTTTGGCGGCGGCGGCGTCGACGCGCAACAGCCCGGACTTGGTCCGGCGCAGGTAGCGACGCAGCCCCGGCTTGTTCTTCAGCGAACCGACGAACTCCGAGCGCCTGCTCGCGGTCCACGCATCCGAACCGTCGATCAGCCGCTCCAGGTGGCTGGTCAGGTTCGCCCGGACGGCGGCGTCGCGTTCGGCCTGCTCGGGGTTGTGGCAGACCACGAACCGAGCCGCGCGCATCCCCTCGTCGCCGTCGCCGACACCGCCTGGCGCGACCGCGACTTCCTTGACCCGCAGGTTCCCGGCCACGGTGCGGTAGCGGCCGGGACGGGCGAGCGCGGCGGCGGCCTCGGTGTTGGTGTTCCGCAGCTTCTCGGCGTGGATGTAGTGCCCACCCCCGCGGGTCAGGTAGGCCCGGTTGGCGGCGGAGGCGAACCCGCGGTCGGCGACCCACACCAGCCTGCGCAGGTTCCACCCGGCCAGGTCGTCCTTGACGGTGCGGATGATCGAGGTGTCCGACTCGTCGCCGGGGAACGTCCAACACCGCACCGGGACACCGTCGCGGGTGACCGCCATCGCGATCACCACCTGCGGCAGGTCGGTCCGGAAGTCCTTCGAATGCCCGAACGCCCGCCGACCGGACTCGACCGGACTGGTGGCCTCGTCATCCTGCGCCTTGTCTGCGAGGTCGGGCAGGTCCTCGACGCCGTCGACCTCGAAGTAGGTACTCGTGGTGTCCACGAAAACCAGGTCCAGATCGAGGTTCAGCAGATGCGCCACCGAGCCGAACACCTCACCGGCGATCTCGGGCAACGACTCGAGCAGGAAGTCCATCCCCGCATAGGCGGCGTCATCGGAGAACCCCGAGCAGCCCTCGATCGCGACCCGCTGCGCTACCCAGCCGGTCGCGGCCAGCTTCGAGCCCGGCTCGAGTGCCCGTTGGGCGACCAGCGCGAAGATCACCCGCTCGACCGCGTCGGCGTCCAGACGACGCCCGGACGCCACCCGCCGGATCGCGGCCCCGATCCCGAGCCGCTCCCAGACCCGGTCCAGGGTCCAGGCGGCACCCAGCCGGCGAGAGTCGAGGACCTCGACCTCGACACCCGCGGCGGCGGTCGCGGCCTGCTCCGGTGTCAGGAACCGCGAGATCGACGACACCAGCCGCGACAACGCGTCCCGGTCGACCTTGTCCGCGCGACCGAAGCTGTGGATCACCTTCGCGGTCGGCGACCCGGTCTCGCGATGCCGCTCGTTGTGCGCCAACTGCAGATACGACACCGTCGACCCGTCCCGGTTGGTCCGCCGCGTCTCCCGCAGATACATACCTACACACCACCACGGAACACGCGCCCACGTCGAGCGACACGCCCAAAGTCGTGTGCCTACACGATTTCGCGTTTCGCAGACCCCTACAAGCCCCTGACCAGGCAGAACGCGATCAGCCAGGCCCAAATGTGCCTACCAGCTTCGGAAGTCCGGCCTGATAGGGAGAAGATTTAGCCGCCAGTGTCACGCCCACGGCAGAGAGACGGTCGTGAGCGACGTCAGCCCAACATTGGGATCGATCCGATTCCGATTGACTAGGGACGAGTACGCCGACGCGGACCGAGGGTCAGCGGCAAGGTTGAACATGGCGGCATGCTCCCATTTAGAGCCGACAGAAGTTCGAGGGCTACTTGAGACGCTGTCGGGTCGAGGCACAGTCATACCACCGCGTTGACGCACCATGAGGTTCCCCCAGAATCGAGGAGGCATCGACTATAAGTCTTCGGTCTCCCCTGGCGGTGAGGCCCGTTCCGGGCTGAAAATGGTGGTCCGGTCGCCCGCCGACGTCGTTTCTCCTTGGTCCCTTGAGTCCGTCTATAAGTCGGGCGCTGGGAGCTGCCCTGTGGGCCCTTCAGTGTCGCCTTCGAGCACGAGGACTAGATTCCGCCTTCCCTTTCGCGGCTCCTGCGGGCGGCCGGGCCGTTGATTCATCCCGATCGCAGGAGGTGGTGTCAGGTGTTGGAGGAGACACAAGACCGCGAGGAGATCATTGAACGGGTCGCCGCGCTCGATATCGGCAAGGCCGAGCTGGTCTGTTGTGCGCGGGTGCCAGGTGCCCCGGGTAACAGCAAACGGGTCCAGGAGGTCCAGACGTTTCGAACGATGACCCGCTCGTTGCTGGTGATGGTCGACCGACTCCGGGAGCTGGGTGTCACGCGGGTGGTGATGGAGGCGACCAGCGACTACTGGAAGCCGCCGTTCTATGTGTTGGAGGCGGCCGGGTTCGAGACCTGGCTGGTCAACGCCAAAGACGTCAAGCACCTGCCGGGTCGCCCGAAGACCGATCGGTTGGACGCGGTCTGGTTGTGCAAGGTCGCCGAGCGGCAGATGCTGCGCCCCAGTTTCGTGCCGCCGCCACCGATCCGGGTGCTGCGGGACCTGACCCGGTACCGGTCCGACCAGGTCGCGGTGCGGACCGCGGAGAAGCAGCGGGTGGAGAAGCTGCTTGAGGACGCCCAGATCAAGCTCAGCGTGGTGGCCTCCGACATCTTCGGGGTTTCTGGCCGAGACATGCTGGCCGCGTTGATCGCCGGCCAACGCGATCCCAGGGTGCTCGCCCAGTTCGCTCGCGGACGGATGCGCGGCAAGCTGACCGACCTGGAAGAGGCGTTCACCGGCCGGTTCAGCGACCACCACGCGTTCTTGCTGGCCAAGATGCTGGCCCGGGTCGATCAGGTCAGCGCCGACATCGCCGACATTGAGGACCGGATCGGCGCCGAGATCGCCCCTTTCGTCGCAGCGGTGGCGCGTCTCGATGAGATCCCCGGCATCGGGCACACCGCCGCCTGCGTCATCATCGCCGAGGTCGGGGTGGACATGGACCGGTTCCCGACCGCGGCGCACCTGTGTTCCTGGGCCCGGTTCGCTCCCGGGGTCAAGGAGTCAGCCGGACGGAAGAAGGGCAACGGCGCGACCGGGCACGGCAACCGCTACCTGGCCCGTGTGCTCGGCGAGGCGGCGGTATCGGCCGGCCAAACCGACACTTTCCTCGGGGAACGCTACCGACGCATTGCTCGCAGGCGCGGGAAGAAGAAGGCGATCGTCGCGGTCGGCCGCTCCATCCTGATCATCGTCTGGCACCTGCTGTCCGACCACGACGCGGGTTTCCGTGACCTCGGCTCCGACTTCTACGACACTCACCTCAACACCAACAGCAAGAAGCGCAACCACATCCGCCAGCTCGAGGCGCTCGGCTACAAGGTCAACCTCGAACCCGCCGCCTGACCCCGCTCGGCTCCGTCGATATCCCGGCTCCGCGCTCGGCTCCGTCGATATCCCGGCTCCGCCGGCAGCTGCCGCCTGCCCACTCACCCTTCATTTTCGGACTAGAGCACCGTGGGGGTCAGCAGGTAGCGCGACGCCATGCCGACCGTGCGCGCTAGCGCCGCCCGGTAGCGGTCGGCCAGCGAGCCGACGTGGCGCAACG
>Ga0209587_1000292_pt1 | contig 24302 bp, 19 predicted proteins | sample NGEPerD_2_FD_184512 | JGI IMG/M metagenome (GOLD analysis project Ga0209587, IMG submission 184512) | Arctic peat soil microbial communities from the Barrow Environmental Observatory site, Barrow, Alaska, USA - NGEE PermafrostL1-D... | ecosystem: Environmental > Terrestrial > Soil > Wetlands >... | reverse complement strand
TTGGATGGCGAAGCGTCTTCTTCCTGGGGGCCGGGGCCATCCTCGTTGCGGCAGCTGCCATCGCCATAGCCGGAGGCGATCCACCGGAGGGGGGCAGCACGCCGGGTTCCGCAGTGGAGGGGAGCGTGCTGGATGTCATTCAGAGGCTTGTGTTCTGGCGCATAGTCCCGCTTAACATATTTATGGGTGGGGCCATGATGGCCGTGCAGGGACTGTGGGCGGGGTCCTTCCTCTTCGACGTGGCAGATCTCACGATGATTGAAGTGGGCCGGCTTCTAACCCTCCTCTCACTTGGAGCGGCTCTTGGATACTCTTCGTGCGGATGGCTGGCTGATCGGCTCGGGCTGAGCCGGGTGTTGATCACCGCCGCCGCCGTATACTTGGTGACTGAATTTGGATTTGTGGTGATGGCCCTCAATCCCGTGATTCCTATGATGGCTCTGCAGTATTTCGTGTTCGGCTACGCCGGGGGGTTCGCCATTCTTCTCTTGGCCCAGATCCGCGGCGCGTTCCCCCAATCATATCGGGGCCGGGCTATCACCGCCGTCAACTTCTTTGGGATCGGGGGGGCTGCTGTTCTCCAGTGGTTCATGGGGGCGGTCATCGAGTCCTTCGGCAGTGCCGATGCATCTTCGTATCCGCCCGAAGCCTATATGGCGGCCTTTGGTCTGGTATCAGCGGGGCTCTTCGTTTCCATTCTTTGGTATCTTCCGTCCGGATTCAGACGGAGAATGCGGCCCCCTGTTCCCAGGTTAGCCTTCCGCCTGACACTATGGTCCGGACCACCTCCCTTCTTGGGTTGTAGCTCCAGCCGCGGGTTTGATCTTCTTCTTCCTCCTTCTCCAACCAGCACTTGACTTCGCGCCATAATAGATGATACTAGTATACAAAGTACAAGATGTAGTATACCGTCTGTTATGATGGGAAATGGATTGGAGGGGGTGCGATGGGCTTCCCGAAATCACGCGTCACATCACATCGGGGGATGGGGGGAGCGGTACCCTTGAGGCCTGCACAGTCTGCTGATCCCGGCCTTACTAGATTCCTGCAATCGCTTCACACTCACGTAACCTAGCCGTTTCTTTGAGCAGACGCGTACAACTCGAGCACAAGTGGGAGGAAGGATAATGGCGAAGGACATGCGGAGCTTCATTGAAGAATTGGAAGATGCTGGCCTTTTGTTGCGGGTGGAGAAACCTGTGAATGTTGACACTCAGGCAGGAGCCATCAACTGGAGGGCCATCAAGGAGCGGCACAAAGCGGTCCTATGCGACAACCTCAAGGGGTTTCCCGGGTGGCGGAGTTTTTCGGGGATCATGGGGACAAGGGACATTGCGGCTGTCGCCCTTGGAGTTGGGCGGAAAGAAATGATGCGGTACTTGGATGGCCAGATGAAGAATTTGCATTCTAACTCGTCTACCCTGGTTGACTCTGGTCCTGTTCACGAGATAGTGGAAATGGGTGACGAAGTCAATCTCTTGGACATGCCTTTCCACGTTGTGTCCGAGGGAGACGTCGGGCGGTATGTGGGGTCGGCTTTCATGGTGTGTAAAGATCCAGATACTGGGATTAGCAATCTGTCCATCCACCGGCATCAGGTAAAGGGGGAGGATCGTCTGGGGATAATGATTGCGGCCGGCAAGCATGCGGGTCGCATCTATGCTAAGTATCGGCAGCGGGGTGAGCCGATGCCGGTCGCTATAGTCAACGGACATCATGGTGCCGTCGTTATGGCATCAACATGGACTGCTGCCTACGGCCTTGACGAGTACGACATAGCCAATGTGTTACTCGGTGAGCCGCTTGAATTGGTCAAGTGCAAGACAGTGGATTTGGAAGTTCCTTCGAATGCGGAGGTCGTTATTGAAGGCATGATCCCGCCCGATGTGCTGGAAGAGGAGGGTCCCTTCGGCGAGCACACGGGTTGCACGATCGCAGGCGAGGGGCCGAACCCGGTCGTAGAAGTGACGGCTGTTACTCGTCGAAAGGATGCCATATTCCTCCAAATAACAGAGGGTCCGGACACGGACGGCGCGATACTGGATGCACTCCCCATGGAAGTGCAAATATACCAGGGTATCAAGGACATGGGCGGAGGACTGGACATACGTCAAGTCGTCGTTCACGAAAGTGCCGGTGGCGGACACGTGGTCATTGTGCAAATGGTTCCTCAGTGGGAGGGAGAGACGCGAGCTGTTCTGATGGCTGCGCTTTCCAGTGAGTACCTGCACCCCAAGATTGCCATAGCAGTTGATGAGGACGCGGACCCTTATGATCCCAGAGAGTTGCTGTGGTCCCTTTCGACCAAAGTCAATCCCAGTGATGATGTCCTTGTCATCGATGGAACGCCCGGGCACTCGCTTGATGCGAGTCTTCCCCGTCTAACGCCCTACGACGTTAATCCCGTCATGCGTTTGGGATCGCGGATGGCTATTGATGCCTGCAAGCCCCCCGTTTCGCAAGGACACCACCGAGACGAATTGGCAAGGCTGTGGCCGAAGGGTTATTCATCCGTCGCCCTTGAGGATTTTCTGAACGGCTAGACCTGAAAAGCACCATTCTACGGGGCGTGCTGATATCTCAATCGGAGTAATTCCAATACTATACAGGGATGGAGTTCGCTGCAATGGCTAAAGACATGCGCAGCTATATGGAGGAACTTAAGCATAGGGGAGAGATCCTAACTCTGGCCGAGCAATTCGATGTAGATGCTGGTATAGGACAATACCTGTTTGCGCAGCGGGACAAGGCAGTGCTGTTCGGAAACGTTGCTGGTTATCCGAAGTGGAATGTTCTAGGCCAGGCTCCGGCAAACATGCGGCACATAGGAATAGCTTTTGACTGTGACTACAGAAACGTGGTCAAAGAATTTGCGCGGAGAATAGCTGAAGGTCTGAGAACTTGTAGAATTATAGATGATGGTCCGGTTAAGGAAACTATAATGAAAGATGACCAAGTGGACGTGCTATCTCTGCCTTCGCATGTTATAGGAGAAAAGGATCCTGGTCGATATATAGCCAGTGGCCTTTGCATAACAAAGGATCCTGATACAGGTATAAGAAATATGGCTATGCACAGATTGCAGGTGAAGGAAAAAGATAAGCTTGGTATATATATGGTTGAGGGTAAGCATACATGGACAATATACGAGAAATACAAGAGCATGGGCGAGGCTATGCCGATTGCTGTAGTGATTGGGCATCACCCAATGTACTATTTTGCTGCGGCATATAGTGGAAACTATATTCTTGACGAGCTGGAAGTTGCCGGGTCCTTGTTGGGGGAGACAGTAGATCTGGTGAAGTGCGAAACAGTGAATCTTGAGGTGCCGGCTTATGGCGAGATAGTGCTTGAGTGCGAAGCATTGCCAGATATTGAGGAGGAAGAAGGACCTTTCGCGGAATTTACGGATTATTATGGTAGCAGGATGAAGCGTCCAGTTCTCAGGATAAAGGCGATGACAGCGCGTCATGACTGTATCTATAAGGCGGTGCAAAGTAGCGCGCACAGTGAGTCCATTTTCTATAACAGTATACCCATGGCTGCAGCGATATATAGGGATCTCCAGAACGTGGGAGGGCGAGCTGACATAAGTGACGTGTCCTGTAGTTGGGGTAGCACTTTTAATGTTGTTGTGCAGATGAAGCCAAGATTCTTCGGCGAAGCGAAGCAGGTATTGCTTGCAGCGGTATCCAGCGTCTATTCGCATCAGAAAGTCGCCATAGCTGTCGACGAAGATGTGGACATATACGACCCACAGGACGTTGCGTGGGCAATTGCGACGAGGGTTAACCCGGAAGTTGACATATCGGTGGTATCCGGCGTTAGAGGTCATCCTTTGGACAATTCGCTTCCAGAAGTCGACGACCCAGCGGTAGAACCATGGCACAGAGTGGGTTCGCGGTGTGTGATAGATGCGACCAAGCCGCCAACCTCGGACCTGCATGGTAGAGGTATGTTCGACAGGGTCCGCCCACCGTCTGGGGAAGGGCCGGTCACAGTGACCAGCGACTCTGCTCCACAGAGGGGAGTCTAGTGTCGGCGCGAATAGGAAAGCTGTGGAAGCCGCAACCCCGGCACCGGGAAGATAATTGTCATCAAGAGTGCAGAGATGGGGCGGCTAAGCGGAGGGGGGTGCGAATAGCTAGAATATGCGCTCGTACGTGATGTACTGCAGTAGGGGAGTCGGGGATACGATACAGATGAAGGAGGACCGATGAGACGAGGATTTTTGGGCTTGGTGATAGTGTCGCTGCTTATGGCTGGCGGGGTGTATCTATTTGGGTGCGGTGGTTCGGAGCCTGCTGGTGAATCGACCTCTACCACTTCGGCGGAAGAGGAAGCTTCGTCAACAACGGCGGCGACGCAGCCAGATTCGGGAGCGGAAACACCTAGAGACGTCCGCTTGAAGTTCTTTTCCGCTTCGCCGGGGGGGTCTTGGTACCCGATAGCAGTGGCTGCGGGGAAAGTATGGGAGGATAATATTGATGGGCTCACTGTGACGCACGAACCCGGAGGCGGCGTCGCGAACGTGATCGCGGTTAACGAGGCAAAGGAGCCAGCGGTTGGCTTGACTTTCAGCATATCAGTCGCTGATGGAATGGCAGCCAATCCTCCATTTGAGCAGAAGTACACGAATTTGAGAACTCTGGCGCAGCTCTACCCGAACTATGAGACGATTATTACGGCAAAGGATTCCGGGATCACAAGCGTCTCGGACCTGAAAGGTAAGCGAGTTGCACCTGGTATTAAGGGATATACCTCGGAAGGGGTCTTCGCTAACATACTCAGTGCTGCTGGGCTCGAATACAGCGACCTGGATAAAGTGAGTTTTGTTTCGGACAGCGATGCAGTAGATTTACTGAAAGATGGCCACATCGATGCTTACGTAGACACGATCGGGGCTTCGTCCGATTCATCGCTCATAGACCTGAGCACCACGACCCCAGTCAATGTCCTCCCAATTCCTGATGATTTGTTGCAGTCACTCAAAGAAATTTCTCCTGGAATGCAGCGTGGCTACTTGCCAGGAGGAGTGTACAAGGGCCTGGATCAAGAAGTTCCTACCGTGGTTTTCTCGTTGGGAATCCTAACCAATCCGAGCATGCCTGATGACCTCGCATATGACTTGACCAAGGCGCTGGCAGAGAACTGGGAAGCGAGTCTGATCACTGTTTCAGAGGATCTTCAGGGCGTCAAGACGGAAGACCTTGCAAATGAGGTCGGCGTGGAATTTCATCCGGGAGCCTTGCGTTATTACGAGGAACGCGGCTGGACGCCGTAGCTCGTTCGTATGAGTCAGTAAGATGAACAGCAGAAGTCAAGCTACTGCTGCAGGGACGCGACGGGTTGTCGTGCATGGTGTGTCTTGGAAGCAAGGACTGATCCAGAAGGTACGCCGACAACCCGTCCACCCAAGTTTCTGTTTGCTGGCGTGGGCAACTACAGCATAGAGGGAGTACCCGTTGCGCTATCTAAATAGAAAGTACATCGCCATCGCCGTCGGTGTGGGAATGTCAGTGTTTCACCTGTATACGGGGCTGTACGGATCCTACGAACCCGTGAGGCAAAGAAGTGTGCATTTGCTCTTCGTGCTATTGCTTGTGTTTGTTGCTGTGCCTGTACGTAAGATTGCATCCGAGCGAAAACAACGCGTCTATGATGTGGTCGATGTGCTTTTCGTAATAGCGTCCTTAGTGTCTCTAGGTTACCTGCTAGTTAATTTTGATTATGTGGCATTTGATAGGATATATTTTATAACTCCGCTTCTGACTATTGAAAAAGTACTAGGGATAGTAACAATTATCGTATTGCTTGAAGCAGGTAGGCGGACAGTTGGTATGTTCCTCAGCCTGTTAGCCGCTGCGTTCGTAGCTTATGTTTTTACGGCTTCCTATATGCCTGGTTTTTTGCACTACCCCAACGTTTCACTAAGCACATTTATCGACTTGCAATACCTAACGACAGAGGGAATATTTGGCATCCCGCTGGGCATTTCTGCAACCTACATAGTTCTCTTTATTCTTTTTGGAAGTTTTATGGTGCAGGTGGGTTTTGGCGAGTTTCTGACAAACACTGCTAAAGTCTTGGCGGGCCATAAGCGTGGAGGCCCAGCGAAGATTGCAATAATTACTAGCGCGTTTTTCGGGACTATCAATGGTAGCGGGAGTGGAAATGTAGCGGTGACCGGTACTTTCACGATACCTATGATGAAGAACGCGGGATTCAAACCAAAATTCGCAGCAGCGGTTGAGTCTGTAGCGTCGACGGGTGGACAGATAATGCCGCCGGTTATGGGCTCGGCTGCGTTCGTAATGGCACAATATTCTGGCATACCATACGTACGAATCATTGTACATGCGATGATTCCGGCACTTTTATTTTTCTCTGCACTTTATTTCATGGTGGATTTAGAAGCGGCAAAGTTACGACTGCCGGTTCTGGAGAAAGAGGACAAGAAGGTAATTTGGTCGGGGCTAAAGAACTACGGATTGATGATTATACCTATTATACTGCTGCTGTATTTGTTGGCTAGTGGCCGTACCCCGTTTAATGCCGTAACTATGAGTATTATGGCGGTTATTGGAATTAGTTTTCTGAGGAAGGAAACTAGGATGGGGCCGAAGGATTTTGTGACGGCGCTTTACAACGGAGCTAAGGGTACGGTAATAGTAGCGATTGCATGTGCATTGGCGGGAATGATTATCGGGTCTATTTACGCTACTGGTTTAGGGGATAGGTTTACGTCGCTCATAGTTGACTTGAGCGGGGAGTCCTTGCTCGTAGCCTTGATCGTGGCGATGGTTTCCTCCTTGATCTTGGGTATGGGCATGCCCACTACGGCAGCGTATGTTATGCAGGTGGCGCTGATCATTCCTGCTCTAATCACGCTGGGATTGGTTCCGTTGTCGGCGCACTTTTTCGCGTTCTACTTTGCTTGCCTCTCGTTGATCACTCCTCCAGTGGCGACTGCATCCTATGTGGCTGCCGGTATAGCTGATGCCCCTATGGCTGGCACCGCGGTGACGGGAGCGAAGATCGCGTTGGTCTCCTATATCGTGCCGTTCATGTTCGTGTATGAGCCGGCGCTTTTGCTTGTGGGTCCCGCGGCAAAGATTTTGGTGGCGGTTCCGACTGCTTTAATCGGCGTGTATGCCTTTGTCGTGGGCGTGCAAGGGTTTTGGCGAAGGAGACTGGATCCTGCAAAAAGACTCATCATCATAGTGTCCGCTCTTCTCATGGTATACCCAGGTTGGAGGGGCGATATTGTCGGTATTGTCGTCCTGGCCTTGCTGTTTTCGTGGGAGGTGTGGAGAGCGCGTGCACTCGAGATCTCCCCGGGCCCGTCGTGAAGCTGGGCAAGTAGGCTCGGAACAGCTGATAGTTTCAGATGACTCGGTGCCCATGGCGGAGCCCCGGCGCACTGGTGAGAATCCGGTGGGAGGTAGAGGTGGGACCACGATGGATTTAGGAGGGTCCAAGCGGGATCCGGAGTGACCTCGGATCATATTAACCATAGAGTGGACTCAGAGAGATGTCTCAGGGTAGGGGTGATGCGGGGCCAATCCTGCAGGCTCGGGTATGGGGAGAAGAAGTATGGAACGAGTGCGTTCAGACCTTGGCGAACAACTGGCGGTACTGGAGAACTATGGAGAACTGACGCGCGTGAGAAGCCATGCCGACCCGCGTTTCGAGCTTTCGGCCATAAGCAAGCACTTGTCACCCGGTCCGGCTATTCTGTTCGAACGAGTCAAAGGAGGCTTCGGGCCTGTAGTTATCGGAACTGACGGTACTCGCTGTCGCATAGCACGCCTTCTGGGAGTCGAGGAGAATAGGCTTATGGACCATTACGCGACAGCCATTGCCAATCCACTGCCACCAACGTACGTGGCCGAAGGGGCAGTCCAGCAGGTAGTCCGCTCCGAATCAATGGTCGACTTGGAGAGACTCCTCCCGCCCATCGTGCACTACGAGGGGGATGCGGGACCCAGTATCACGAGCGGGCTCGTACTGGTGAACCTGCCGAACCGGGGACTCCGCAACCTTTCCTTCCATCGTATGCAAGTCACGGGACCTCGGGAGATGCGTATCACAATCTTTCCCCGCCATCTTGCGGCTCTCGTGCAGGAGTATCGCGAGCGTTCCCTTCCCCTTCCAGCAGTCGTTGTCATCGGGTGCGTAACAGCCGTTCGTCTAGCTGCGGCAACTTCGGGTGCCCACATACCACTCGGTTATGATGAGATTGCGCTCGCAGGCTCTTTGCAAGGATCCCCTATTGAATTGGTCTCGGCGCTCAGCATTGATGGCTTAGTTCCTGCCAGGGCCCAGATCGCCATTGAAGGAGTGATACTTCCCGGAGTATGGAGTGAGGAGGGTCCATTTGCCCAATCTACCGGAGCTTACAGTAAACCGGCAGACCGCCAGGTGTTTCACGTCTCTACGGTGACCAGCCGCGAAATCCCTATCTACCAGGACCTTCTTGTCGGCTCGTCCGAGCATCTGCTACTCCAGTCCGTACCCCAAGAGCTCGTGGTGCTACTTGCCACGAGAGGAGTGGTCCCCGGGGTGCGTGCGGTTCACGTTTCTCCTTGGGGTTGTGGCAAGTTCCACGCAGTCATATCCATGACCACATCACGGGATGGGGAGGGCAAGGCAGCAATTCTGGCTGCGCTTGGCGCATCACCCGACCTTAAGCTCGTGGTAGCTGTCGACGATGATGTCGATCCGTTTGTACCTGAACAGGTGGAGTGGGCCGTGGCCACCAGGTTCCAGTCGGACCGCGACCTAGTGGTTATTTCGGGCGCGTCCGGAAACCCCATCGATCCGTCTGCCCGTAATGGAATTACTTCCAAGATGGGCATAGACGCTACATGCGGGTCAGGTGCGGAGAAGAAGCAGAAACTTCGAATCCCCGGATACGATGAAGTGAATGTAGCGGACTATCTATGAGCCTCGCGGCATGCGATTCTGAGTGAAGCCGCCGATGCCTCCACGTCCGTGTACTGAAACATACTACACGTCCTAGATGCGCAGCTTCGTCCTTCCCCGAGAAGAGATGCGTCTCTTGCGAGACACAGACGGCCCATACCTCGCATTCAAGAGAACTGAGTATCGGCAAACGCTCCATGACAATCTTGCAGAGAGGAGAACACTAGATGAGCGAAAGACCGATGAAGATGATTATGGAAGCAATCGATAGAGAGGAATTGGCATCATTAACAAGGAATCTTGTCGACATACCCAGCAATACGGGGAGCGAAAGGGAGATAGCACAATATATCGTAGAGTGGATGGAAGAAAACGGAATCAAGTCCTTTGGCCAGGAAATAGGCGATGGGAGGATGAACGCTGTTGGTATACTGCCGGGTAGTGGTAAAGGAAAGAGTTTAAGTTTTAATGGACATTTAGATACGAGTTTCGAAGGTGGAGTAGAGGATCTAAATATACTAAGAGAGGTGGTTCCGGAACAAAGGCCTATATCATATATTAAAGAGGACGCAATATATGGTTTGGGGGCCGTAAACGATAAAGGTCCTATCGCTGCTTATCTAATTGCAGCTAAAGCGATACGTGAAATTGGGGCAAAGATAGAGGGTGATATTGTTCTTGCTTGCGTGGCAGGAGAGATAGGCAAGGCGCAAGTGGATGCATACAATGGGCCAAAATACCGCGGAAAGGGAGTGGGTACGCGGCATCTTGTCAATAGTGGAATGATAACAGATTACGCGATAAACACAGAGCCGTCGGCGTTCGGCATAACATGGGCAATGGCAGGGGCGGCGTTCTTCAAGATTTCTACGACGGGGAGAGCGAGATACTCATCATTCACCAGGAGAGCTGGAAGTCTTGGTGAAAGTGAAAACGCGATACTCAAGATGATACCGGTGGTAGAGGCTATCGAGGAATGGGGTGCGCGGTTCGAGAACGTCAGGCAATATGAGTTTGGTGGAGGAGTGATTGTACCGAAGGTCACAATAGGTGCCATATCTGGTGGCGCGCCGTACAAGCCGAACTTTTCGCCCGCGGTTTGCAGTGTCTACGTCGATGTGCGTGTTCCTCCTGGAATGGGAGGTTTGGAGGTTAAGGACGAAATAGTGGATTGCCTTGGCCGCTTGGGCTTTGAGGTGGAAGTGGAGATGTTCTTGTTCCAGCGCGGGTATGAGGCGCAGGGTGCCGAGCCCCTCGTTCAGGCGATTTCCTTCGCATATTTCGACTTGTTTGGCACGGACATACCACGGATCGCGGCGCCGTATACGAGTTGCTGGGGAGATTTCAATATCTATTGTGAGGTGGGGGTACCGGCTGTGAAGATCGGTCCCTCGCCGAGTATCTCCAGTTATGGTGAACAAGTGGGTGGGATGGCAGTTGACGACTTGATGAAGGCAGCGCGACTATACGCGGCGACGATGATCAGGGTATGTGGAGGAGACGGGAATTGAGGTGTCATGGTGTGTGCGTTGTGAAGGCGTAGGGGGCAAGGGGGAGCGCAGGATACTTTATGCGGAGGACCCCGGAGGAATAGGCTGCAAAGACGCCGAGCCATGAACTGAGTGGGACTGTGATGGTTCAGTTGGTCGGCCTGGGACCTGCGGGAGTGTGCGGGAGTGTGAAGCGGTGTCTTCGAACTCTCTGATACTGCTGGACGTCGCCTTATGCCACTCCCCTTCCCCCGACGGATATGAGCGACGAGCGTAGCACGATGAATGTCACGCCACGTCTATCGGGGCACCGGTGGATCGCCTAATTTACTATCCATCGTCGACGGCTACGATTCACGAGGCTCCTGAGCAACGACGGCCTTTGCCTCCGCCCACCACATCCGATAGTAGCCAGCACCAAGCTGCGGCCCTCTCGTATTTCAAGCCAAAAGGCGAACGCATTCTTCCGGCGCCATCGGGAACGCGGTCCGGAGTTCCCGCAACTACTCGTCTCCAATTTGCTTCTGTGGCAATTCGGGGCCCGCGATTACTTCACCGGATCTTGCATATTCCGCGGCGCACTCTTGACTAAATGTACGGAAATATTATAATCAAATACCTAATGCAAGGTGTAGCATGCCACACTCTGTGCGAGGGACCTAGAAGGAGGGCAATCGGTGGAGGGTCGAGGTCTACAACCGGCGCTGGGGGATAAACGGCTTCATTTTGCCGACATCTTTTACCGGGGCATCGTCGATCTGGTCGCAGATCAACGGTTGGAATCGGGACACCGCATCGGGTCCATCACCGAACTGACTGAGGACTTCAACGCCAGTCGGGCCGTTGTGCGCGAAGGACTACGCTTGCTGGAACGGGACGGGATTGTACGGGTAAAGCCCGGTCCGGGCGGAGGTGTGTTCGTGTCCGCTCCTTCTGTAGAGGGTCTCACGCATTCCCTCGACATCTACAGCAGCCTCCATCAAGTTCCCGCTGATGACCTTGCCGAGGCTAGACTTGAGCTTGAAGTGGTAATGGCCGGTCTTGCCGCAATCCGGATGCAGGATTCTGAGGTGGCTCACCTGAAGGCGCTCAATCGCCGCTGGAAGGAGCGGGCGCACAAAGGAGGCACCGAGGAGCTTGCGGCTATCAACGTGGCCTTTCACAAGACGATCTGCCGGGCGGCCCGCAACCAGGTCTTTCTGGCCATCATGGATGCTCTTGAGGATCTTGTGTACGAGGCTGCCCTTCAGCCCGAATACCCGGAGAAGCTCTTAGGTGAGATGTTGGACTACTTTACGACGAGTCACGAGGAGGTTCTTAGCGCCATCGAGGTTGGAGAGGGCGACCGGGCTATGCGGGCTATGCGGGAGCACCTCGAGGTGTTCCGGCCCCATGCGTGGAAGATGCCGGTGCCCCCGGCGGGTGGAGGTACTGGGTAAATGACTGCCGATAGAAGGAAGGGGAGGAGGAGGCTTGGGGGTAGTTGAGACTTATTTACTTCGGTTGGTCTGTCTTCCTTCTTCCTGCGTGGAGCAGATGTTCTGGTGTACCCGACCATGGCTTCGGACTGGCTGATGCAGCGTTTTCGGGTTCTGGCCGCAGCAAGGGCAATTGAGAATCAGGTGTTCGTGGTGGTTGTGAACGCAATAGGCGTGCACCCGACGAGCGGCGACGTCCTAGGCGGTGGCAGCTTGGTCGCCTTCCCGAATGGGGCCACTCAGGAGATGGGTTCGGAGGAGGCGCTCGCCTTGTACGAGTTGGATGGATCACTTCTGGCCGAGGAGCGCGTCCGGCTCGATCTGCTGGCGGACCGCGCTCCGGAAGTGTACGCAGGATTCGATCGAGGGAGGAGTCGATGCTAGCTGAAACGCAGTACGTACGGCCCGAAACACCGGCCGAGGCGTCGGACTTTCTGGCCCACAACCAGAATGCGCTCGTATTAGCTGGGGGAACCGACGTGCTTGTCGGCATCGAGGGGGGCAAACTATCGCCTTCGGTGCTTGTCGATATCGGGGGTCTAGAGGAGCTCAAAGGGATCCGTGAGGAGGCCGGGCGGGTGTGGATTGGCGCTTTGACGTTCATGTCCGCGCTACGGCGTTCGGAGCTCGTTCATGATTATTTTCCCGCCCTCGTAACGGCGGCTTCGTCCATGGGCTGCTGGCAGGTGCAGAACCGAGCTACTCTGGGTGGGAACCTGTGCAACGCCTCCCCGTCCGCCGACACCGCTCCTCCTCTTCTTGTGTATGGAGCGGTGGCTGTGTGCTCGGACGGTGAGTCCGAGCGTAGGATTCCTGTCGAGAGCTTCTTGGCCGGGCCCGGGAAGACGGATCTGCTCTTAGGAGAGCTCCTGCTCGGAGTGGAGATCGAGAAGCCTGCGCCCGATGTTGCGAGTGCGTATGCCCGCCGTTCGCTTCGGCGTTCCATGGATATACCGGTCGTGAATGTGGCAGTTTTTGGCCGTTTCGGCGACGTGGGCATGGCTGACCCCCGGGTGGCTCTGGGGGCGGTCGGTCCCGTCCCCTTTCGGGCTGTCGATGCCGAGCAGCAGTTGGCAGGGAGCGATCTTAACGATGAGGTAATTACCCGCGCCGCCGAGGCGGCGGCCCAATCCGCTTGTCCCATCACTGATATTCGTTCGACTGTGCGGTACCGCACTGAGATGGTGAAGGTTCTCGTGCGTCGGACTCTGGTCGAACTGCGGGAGGAGGTTGGCACATGAGCAAGAGGAGCATCACCCTGACGGTGAACGGCGATCCGTACGAGGTGGTCACTGCGGGGACGAAGCGCTTGATAGACGTACTTCGCAATGAAATAGGACTGACTGGAACCAAGGAGGGATGCGGGGAGGGAGAGTGTGGGGCCTGCACCGTGCTTCTGAATGGAGATCCGGTGAACTCCTGCCTCGTTTTGGCCGGTCAGCTCAACGATGTGGAGATAGTGACCATCGAGGGCCTTTCCGAAGCCGGATCTCTTAATCTCCTGCAGGACAAGTTTCTGGAGGCCGGTGCCGTCCAGTGCGGGTTTTGCAGCCCGGGGATGATCATGGTCGGTTACGCCCTGCTTACAGATAATCCGAAACCGACCGAGGAAGAGGTGCGGGAGGCGCTTTCCGGTAATCTCTGTCGGTGCACCGGATACCAGAAGATTGTCGATGGGATCTTGGCCACGGCGGAGGCTATGGACAGCTCTCCGCTCCGGCCGCTGTCGGAAAGGGTGGAGGCATGACGACTATGAAGTACGTTGGAACCTCGGTCAAGGCCGTAGACGGGGCTCAGAGGGCCTCCGGCACTGCCCAGTTCGTCACGGATGTCCGTCTTCCCGGGATGCTGCACGGCCGGATCCTGCGGAGTCCGCACGCTCATGCGCTCATCAAGGGGATTGATGTCTCCCGGGCGGCGGCGCTTCCTGGAGTCAAGGCCGTCGTTACGCACGAGGACACCCCCGGCGTGTCCTTCGGACCTATCACCGCCTTCGAGGATTGGCAGATACTGGCCAAGGATAAGGTGCGGTTTGAAGGGGAAGAGGTTGCCGCAGTTGCGGCCATTGATGAAGCGACGGCGGCGCGCGCGCTTGAACTGATAGAGGTGAAGTACGAGCCCCTCCCTGCAGTGTTCGATCCTCGGGAGGCCATGGAAGAAGGAGCTCCTTCGATAAACGGGCGGGAACGAAACATTGTCATGCCGTTCAAGCTTGAGCGGGGCGACGTCGACGGAGCCTTCTCCGGATCCGACTTGGTTATTGAGCACGACTACTTCACCAGTCAGGTTTACCAAGCGTACATGGAGCCGATCGCTGCCGTGGTGCGGCCCGAGACGAACGGCGGATTCACCATGTGGCTACCCATTCAGATTCCCAACAAGTCTCGCCTCACCTACGCCAAGGCGCTGGGGTTGGCTCCCGAAGACATAAGGGTGATCAAGCCTTTCATGGGGGGTGCGTTCGGGGCCAAAATGGAATCGGACGTCCACCTGGTATGCGCGGTGCTCGCCCGGGCATGCGGGCGGCCGGTGCGGATAGCACTTTCTCGTCGGGAGGACTTCGTGGGTGGGAATCCGCGTGTCCCCATGTACATTCATTTGAAGATGGGTTTCATGCGAGATGGTCGGTTCGCAGCCAAGGAAGTGGAGGTTATCGGAGCCAACGGAGGTAGGACGGTCTACTCGCCGCCCATAGTGGCTACCGCCTGCTATAGGGTCGATAGCGCCTACAGCTTCGAAAACGTGCGCTCCGTCGGGTACTCCGTCGATACCAATACCGTTCCCACCGGAGCGTTCCGAGGGTTCGGGAACTCTCAGATGACCTTCGCCCTCGAGGGGATGATTGACGAGGCGGCGGATAAGCTCGAGTTAAACCCCGTCGAAATTAGGCTGAAGAATGCCGTTCCTTCCGGCTTCGTGTCTGTGCACGGTTGGGAGATCATGAGCTCAGGACAGGCGGAAACCATCGAAAATGCGGCGCGCATATCCGGAATCCTCGGGCGGCGAAGCCGGGCTGGGAGTGGCGGCGGAACCGGCGGCGGCGTGTTGCGCCGAGGCATGGGGCTCGCCTCGTGCAACCACGTATCTGGAAACAAGGCCTTCTTCCCCCCATTTGATGGCTCCTCTTCGATTTTTCGAATTGCAGAGGACGGACGGGTGCAGGTGTTTCAGGGAGAATGCGACATGGGCCAGGGGCAGACCACTGTATTCGCACAGATCGCCGCCGATGCCTTGGGCGCCCGTCTCGAGGACATCGTAATGGCTGAGGTAGACACCCAGATCTCTCCCTTTGGATTGGGCTCGTTTGCGACCCGGGGGACCACGCTGGGTGGCATGGGCGTCAAGAGAGGAGCTGAGGCGGCCAAGGAGATGCTCCTTCAAGCGGCGGCCGAGTACATGGGTGTGGAGGTGTCGGATCTGGATACGGAGGATTCGGAGGTCTACTCCAGCAAGGACCCGGAGAAGCGGGTCCGGTTTGGGGAAATCGCGAAAGACTTCATGTTTGCGCGGGGGGGCATGCCCCTGCTTGCTCAGGGCTACTACAACCCCAACACGGTTGCTCCAGATGCAGAGACCAAGTATGGGAACGTGGCTCCCGCCTATGTCTTCGGAACGCATGTGGCTGAAGTGGAGGTGGACACCGAGATCGGCGAGGTCAAGGTGACCGGCTACTGGGCGAGCCATGATGTTGGCCGTGCCATCAACCCGCGTCTTCTGGAGGGGCAGGTGGAAGGCGGAGTGGCCCAGGGCATTGGCTGGGCGCTTACCGAGGACATGGTCGTTGAGGAGGGGTTGAATAAGAACCCCACGTTTCTGGACTATCGGATTCCGGGGAGTCGGGATCTTCCCAGGGTGGTCAGTGATTTCGTGGAGCCGGTCGATCCCAATGGCCCCTTTGGCGCCAAGGGGATCGGTGAGCCGGCCCTAAATCCCGTTGCGGTTGCGGTGGCAAACGCCATTTACGACGCGATAGGAATCAGGTTTCGCTCCCTTCCGATACGGCCTCAGGACATTCTGGATGCCCTAGAAGAGCAATCACGCCAGAGGTGAAACGTATGGGTGCACGCGACCTTCGCGATCTGGCGGGCAGGAGCGCGCTCGTCACTGGTGCGAGTCAAGGGATAGGACGGGGCATAGCACATGTCTTGGCCAGGCGGGGCGCTTCGGTCTGGGTGAACAGCCGCACCACTAACAGCGTCGAGGGGGTGGTGCAGGAGATCCGGTTGTCCGGCGGGTCGGTGCAGCCGGCGGTAGGAAGTGTGCTGGATATGAAGTGGCTTCGGAAGCAGGCAGCGGACATAGTCGCCGCTTCCGGCTCTTTGGACATTCTCGTAAACAACGCTGTGGCCCCTAGTCGGACTGGCCCCTTTGCCGAGAGCGATCCGGAGGAGTGGGAGCTGGACCTGGGAGTGGGGCTGCGTGGCTACATGATGGCGACCAGGGCGGTCCTGGGTCCCATGCTCGAACAAGGCAGCGGCTGTGTGATAAACATCTCGTCGTCTGCAGGCAAGGTCGGGAGTCCCAACCTGGTTGCCTACTCGGCGGCGAAAGGTGGGGTCATCGCCTTCACGAAGGCCCTCGCCCGGGAGCTGGCGGACACGGGGGTCAGGGTGAACTCGGTGGCCCCCGGCGCGACGAATACACCGATGCAGGACCGCCTGAGTGATGAGTTCAAGGCCTACATGCGTTCTACTATTCCCGCCGGTCGATACGGGGAGCCGGAGGAGGTTGGTGAGATGGTGGCGTTTCTTGCATCCGATGCCGCTGCTTATGTGCTCGGGCAGACCTTCAGCGTCGACGGCGGGAGGACGATGCAGTGAAGAGGCCCCGGGCTGAGACGGTTGTTCCGGAGGAGATGTTGGGTTTTCGGCGGGCATTGTATCGCGGTTCCGGTTTCGATCATGATGAGATCCGGCGCCCGCTCATAGGAGTGGGCGGCGCTTGGGGAGAGATAAACCCGGCTGCCCGGCACCTCGGCTCCGTTGCCGCCAAGGTCAAAGAGGGCGTGCGCGATGGAGGGGGCACCCCGGTCGAGTTCGTTCTCTCGGGACTTTGTGACGGTACGTGCGCAGGGGCCCGCGGGCCGTCTCGCTACAATCTGCCCTGGCGGGAAGCCGCGGCATCCTACCTGGAGGCAGTGGCTGAGGCCAACGTGTTCGATGGCTTAGTGTTCGTGGGTGTGTGTGACGAAGTGATACCTGCCCAGCTTTTGGCCGCCGGACGTATCGATCGTCCCGGTCTGTTGGTGGGAGGTGGGTCGATGGAGCCGGGTGGCTCCGGCGAAGAGCAGGGGATTCCCGGCTCTGCCGCCATCCGGGAAGGTAGCTGGGCCGGCGACATGACCCGTGCGTATGCGGCGCTCGCGGATGGCCAGCTGACTCAGGCGGAGTACGAGACCCTTGAGGCAGTCTGCTGTCCGGCCGGCGGTACGTGTCCCGTCATGGGGACTGCGAACACCATGCAGGTATTCGCTGAGGCATGCGGGATGATGCTGCCGGGAGGGGCGGTTGCGCCCGGCGGCTCTGTCGAGATCGAGGAGATCGCCTATCAAAGTGGTGGTAGGGCTGTGGAGCTTGTGGAGATGGATTTACGCCCCTCCGAGATCGTGACCGAAGCCTCCCTTCGCAATGGGATCGCTGCGGTCATGGCGGTAGGCGGCTCCACCTGCGCGGTTCTCCACATTCTCGCCCTTGCGGCTGAGCGGGGTATAGATCTTTCTCTATCCGATCTCGAAAGGATTGCCCGAGAGGTCCCGGTCGTGGTTGATGTGCGTCCGACGGGACGGCACTGGGTACCCGCCTATCACGCGGCGGGCGGAGTGCAGGCTACCCTCGCGGCGCTCGGAGATCGTGTTGACCGAAGTGTTTTGACGGTAGGGGCTTCCGGCGAAGCCGGTGTAGCCGCGCGCAGTCGCAATGGAGCGACCGGGGATGTGATCGGTTCTCCCGAGAATCCCAAGAAGCAAGGGCCGGCAATGGCTGTGCTCTACGGAAGCCTTGCTCCCGACGGAGCGGTGATAAAGGCGGCCGGGACGGGAATCGACTCCTTCGAAGGCCCGGCCCGGGTGTTTGACGCCGAGGAGGACGCGTCCCGGGCGATTTCCCAAGGACAGATCCGGGCGGGTGAGGTCATGGTGGTCCGGGGGGCGGGACCGCGCAGTGCACCTGGAATGCCCTGCCTGTATGGTTCCCTCTGGTTGCTCGGGTATCACGGGCTGGATGATCAGGTGGCTCTCGTGACCGACGGACGCCTATCAGGGACCATCCGCGGGCTGGCGGTGGGCCACGTGAGTCCGGAGGCCGGGGCAGGGAGTCCGCTCACGCTCGTCCGGGACGGTGACCCCATTAGGATCGACGTCACAGGCCGTCGGCTCGATCTCCTGGTGGCCGAGGACGAACTACGCGGGAGGGAAGCGGCTGCCGGGCCGGAGACCTACCGGCCGGCCCCGCCCGGGATACTGGCGTGGTACCGGGAACTCGTGACCGGGGCAGACAAGGGAGCGGTTCTTCGCACCAGTCTGCCAATCAAGAACGGGAATAGGGAGGAATGATGGCGGATACCCACGTTGAGTTCTGTGGAGTAGAGTTCAAGAATCCGCTCGTGGTCGGTTCTAGCGAGCTCACCCTGAACGAAGGTAACATGCGGGCCTGCATCGACGCCGGGGCCGGGGGCCTTGTGGCCAAGACCTTGACGGATTCTCAGGTCATGCGCGAGCAGACCGCCTACTCGAAATGGCGATTCCTTGATGACTCTCATCGTATAAGCCCGGGCCGGATACCTCATGCCTTCTCGTTTTACGGGCGAAGTGGTCTGGCCGAAGAGACGCCGGAGGAGTGGATAAAGGAGCTTTCGGCTGCGCGGCGCTACGGCTGGGAGCGTGACTGCGTGGTCGTCGGGAGTATCGCTGGGACGACGCCGGAGGCCTGGGCCGAGCTTGCCGGGGCGATGGAGGAGTGCAGCGTGCCTTTGATCGAGATGAATCTGGGGTGTCCGCATCCCTCGGAGCTCGAGGGAGCGCGAACCGGCATGGTCGTCGGTCAGGATCCCGCAGCAGCAGCGGAAGCCGTGGAGGCGGTGACGGAGGTGACTTCCATTCCGGTCATCGTAAAGCTGACTCCGCAGGTCGCGGACATGGTCCACGTGGTTCGCGGAGTCCGTGAGGCCGGGGCCGCTGCCGTCACCCTAACGAATAGGTTCATGGAGTTCGCCGTCGATGTGGAGCAGGCGCGACCCTACATCTACGGCTGGGCGGGTGTGGGAGGTCCGTGGGTGAAGCCGCTGACCCTGCGTTGGGTATCCAAGTCGTACGCGGCCATGCCCGACTTGCCGATCGCCGGGTCGAACGGCGCTTACGGCGGGACGGACGTCATCGAGTTCATGATGTCGGGCGCGACGGTGGTGGAGATGTGCTCCTCAATCATGCTGAACGGGTTCGAGCATATCTCGACGGTGGTGCGGGAGGTGGAGCAGTTTATGGATCGGAATGGCTACGCTACCGCTTCCGAGCTGGTCGGTATCGCCACTGCTGCCGCTCACACGTATGAGGAGATCAGGGCCCTGGGCAGGGAGCGGGCGGAGATCGACCGGGAGCTCTGCATAGACTGTGGAATCTGCGAGGAGCACTGCTACTATGACGCGATCGCCGAACAAGGAGGGGAGTACGTCATCCTTCCTGAGTGTCGGGGCTGCGGCATTTGTTCCTGCGTGTGCCCGGAAGATGCCATCCGGGTTATTCTGACCGGGGCGGCCGGGGCATCTCCCGATGTGGCACGCTAGAGAGACCTACACCCGGCCGCCGTTCTTGGCGAGCGACCTATGGCCACCCAGCACGGCCTGCTCACTTGCGTCCATGTGCTCGCTCATGGCGGTACGGGCAGATTCCACATTCCCCTCTTCGATGGCGGCGAGGAGGTGCCGATGCTCTTCAACCACCTCGCGCATGCGCTCGTGCCGGCTCACCGCCTGGACGCTCATCATGTGGACCATGTCCCGCAGGTTCTCGAAAGCGGCGAGCAGCCTGGAGTTTTCGACGAGCCTAGCTATCGTGAAATGGAAGCGGCGGTCACCCTCGAGGAACATCTCTTCGTCTTCCTCGGAGGCTCCCCGCTCGTTCTCGGCGAGGGCGTCCTCGAGCTCGGCGATGTCCTCCGCAGTTGCCCGGGTGGCCGCTTTCTCCACCGCCCGCAGCTCCACTAGGCTCCGAAGCTCGAACACCTCCTCGACGTCGCGGATGGTGAAATAGTTGACCTTGATTCCCTTGCGCGGCAAGAACGTGACGAGTCCCTGGGAGGAGAGTTCCAGGAGCGCCTCCCGGACCGGTGTGCGGGAGACCCCGAGCTGCTCCGCCAGGGCGATCTCTGAGTATATGGTGTCTGTGCTCAGCTCCCCGGAAAGTATCAGTGTGCGCAGGTGCTCGTACGCGAGCTTGTTCAGCGGTTTCGGCTGTGGCAGTGGCGATATGCTCGTCATTGAATTCTCTCCTGCTCTGTCTGTATGTGTGTCCAATGCATACAGTGTACAAGATAATCCGGATGTACGACGCACGTCGGACATCCGATGAAGTGCCGTAGACATAAGGTGTCCGGCAATTTCACAACGCACGTTACATGTAGTATATTACATACACGAATCTACGGTCAGGACGATACGGGGATTGTACTGTTGCGTCCGCCGGACAATAACTCGCGCGGGAAGGGAGAATAAGGTGGCTGATCTCAGCATCGATTTCGCGGGAATGCGGTTTAAGAATCCCATCATTGTGGCCTCGGCCACTCCATCCAAAGATGCCAAGTACATGCGAAAGTGCTGCGAGTCTGGTGCAGGTGGCATCATCGCCAAGACCGTTACCTTTGAGGAAAAGCTCCAGCATTACGTGTCGCCGCGCTTCACCGTCCTTCACAAGCGGGGGTGGCCGTGGGTCTACTCAAACTACTCCGCCGAATTCCTCGCAACCTACACTCCGGAGCAGTGGCGGGAAGAGATTGTGAGGGCGCGGGAATATTGCGATGAGTACGACGTGCGTCTCATCGCGAGCATCTCAGGCGACACCATGGAGAACTGGGGGGTTCTTGCCCGCATGATGGAGGAGACCGGAGCGGATGCAATAGAATGCAACTTCGGCTGCCCTCATCCCCGTGATCTCGGCTACAAGAGCGGCCAGGAGCTAGGGTCCGATCCGGACGCAGCCCGAGAAGTAACCAAGATAGTCGTTGATAGTGTGGACATCCCGGTCGGGATCAAGCTTACGGCGGAGGCGGTAAGTCCGGTAGTCGTTGCCCGCGAGGTCGAAAAGGCTGGGGCTGCGTATGTTACCGCCATCAACCGCTTCCCGGCGCTTGAAATTGATCTGGAGACGGGCCGGCCGCTGCTCCATTCCAGCTATGCGGGAGTCGGCGGGCCTTGGATGCGCCCCATCACACTGAAGTGGATTTCAAAGATCGCCCGCGAAGTGGATGTGCCAATTTCAGCCACCAACGGCCCGGCGAACTGGCGGGACGTGGCGAAGATGATGATGGTCGGGGCGCGGACTGTTCAGACATGCACTGCCATCATGTACGGAACCAAGGGCTTCGGTCACGTTGGTGACTTCCTCTCCGGGTTGAATCGCTATCTGGATGGCCAGGGATTCGACTCAATCGAGGAGATTGTGGGAAGGACCCTTCCTCAGATCCTGAGCTGGGACAAGGTTGACAGGGAGTCGAAGCTCACTTCCAGCGTGGACAAGAGTGTCTGTGACGCCTGCGGCTTCTGCGATAAGTGGTGCTTCTACGACGCCATCACCTACGACGAGGAGAAGAAGGGGCAGATTGATCCCGGACTTTGTGATGGCTGTGGGCTCTGTGTGGCGCTGTGCCCGGAAGATGCCATCAGCATGGAAGGAGGAGCGGCGTACCTTGGAGACTACCGATAGGAGGGCGGGGTGAGAATCGCATCCTTTCAAGTGGGGTTCGACGACGCGGAATCTAAAGAGGAACGCGTCGAACGGGTTCTGGGCACCGTTGACGGGTGTCGGGGGGCGGATCTCGTCCTGCTTCCCGAGTTGTGGCCCACAGGGTTCTTCTCGTTTGACAGGTTCGCCGAAGAGGCGGAGCCGGTAGACGGGCCTATAGTCCAGGCCCTCGCGGACCGGGCTCGGGCATTGAGGGCGTATATCCATACCGGAAGCTTCGTCGAGCGGGACGAGGACGGTAGGCTCGCGAATACCAGCGTGCTCCTGGGACCGGAAGGCAACACGCTGGGTGTCTACCGGAAGATCCATCTCTTCGGCTACGGGTCGAGGGAGAAGGAGGTGCTCACACCGGGATCGGAGGTGGTCACGGCGGATACCGCGTTCGGGACGGTGGGCATGGCAACCTGCTATGACCTTCGTTTTCCCGAGCAGTTCCGAATAATGGTTGATCAGGGAGCGGAGTTCTTTCTGATCTGCTCGGCGTGGCCGTATCCGCGACTGGAGCACTGGTTGATGCTGAACCGGGTTCGTGCTCTGGAGAACCAGGTCTTTCTGGTGTCCGCAAACTGCGTGGGCGTGGACGAAGGGGTCAGGTTCTGCGGCCACAGCATGATAGTGGACCCCTGGGGATCGATTCTCGCCGGATCGGGCGACGAGCAGATGATCATATGGTCAGAGATAGATCCGCAGAAGGTAAGGGAGGTTCGTGATGTTTTCCCACCTCTGCGCGATCGTGTGCTAGGCAGAAGAAGGGAGGAGTAGTGCCGGTTCTTGACTTCGAGCTGGTCGGCACCGATTCGGGAAAGGTTCTTGAATTTCCCGTGAAGAAGGTCCTGAACGGCGGCTTTTCTGGTCGGAATCAGGAGAAGGTGCGTGCACATATTGAGGAGCTTGCCCACCTGGGGGTTGAGGATCCCGGGGAAACCCCTACCTTCTACCCGCTGGTGAGCGCGACGGTGACACAGGCAGATGCCATCGAGGTGGTTGCGGACACCGGAAACTGGGGGGAGGCGGAGCCTGTGCTCCTCTTCAAGGGTGACGCCGTCTACCTGACTGTGGGGAGCGATCACACAGACAGGAGCCTCGAGGGGGCCAGCATCCTCAAGTCCAAGCAGGTGTATCCTAACGTGCTGGCACGGCAGGCCTGGCCCTTCGATGAAATTGCGGAGCGCTGGGACGACATTGCGCTGAGCGCGTGGATAGGCGAGGGCCGTAAGGAGCTTTTTCAGGAGGGGCGGCTGGGCGATCTCCTTCCTCCGCAGGAGATGATCGAGAAGGCAAGGGATGTTATTGATGGGGGGATGGACGGGACGGTCTTCTTCATGGGGACCATTGCCGCCCTCACCCAAATTGATTTCCACGCCCGGTTCGAGTGCGAAATCCGGGACGGCAGGACCGGACGGACGATCTCCTGCAGCTACACGTCCCGTCCACTTTCCTGGTTCAAAGGTTGGTAAACGAGACAAGGAGGATGACGTGCCGAAGCCAGAGCTTGAATTCTTCGATCCTGTGTCGATCGAGTGGTCTCCCATCGAGGGGATGGACGGGATGATCTCCGAGAAGATCGTCAGCCGCGATCCGGATAGCGGAGACTACACGCGGATACTCAAATTCGAGCCGGGGACCGTGACTACCGAGACCCTCATTCACGATTTTTGGGAGGAGGTCTACATCATCTCCGGCACGTTGTACGACAAGGCGAAGAAGGAAACTTACAAGGAGGGCTACTACGCCTGCCGGCCGCCGGGAATGACTCACGGTCCCTACGATATTCCTGACGGGTGCGTTACGTTCGAGATCCGGTACTACAAGTAGGGAGGGTCGCTATATGGGCGACGGGGAGTGAGGGTATGAGCGTCCGGCTTCTCTTACCGGGCTGAGCGCGTCTCTCAGCGGACCGGGGGAGGTGCTTGTCATAGGGGGCGGGACGGACATCGTCCCTGCTGTGAAGCGCGGTACGGTGCATCCCGCCACTCTTGTCAGCACCCTTCGAGTGCCGGATTTTGGGGAGATTCAGGAAGAAGATGAGAGTGTAGGCGTAGGGTCGGCGGTGTCCCTGGATACGCTTGCCCGTTCCCATTTGGCGAGGGAGCGTTATCCAGCGCTGGTGCAGGCGGCCTCCACCCTGGCGTCCCGGCAGATATGGAACCGGGGAACGGTAGGCGGGAATCTGTGCCTGGAGACGCGCTGTGACTACTACAACAAGTCCGCCTTCTGGCGGAAAGAGTACCCGGACTGCCGGAAGGCAGGAGGAGACAGCTGCTACGTTGTCCCCCGGGGCACCGGCTGTCACGCCCTCCACTCTGGTGATCTCGCTCCTGCGTTCATGGCCTATCGCGCGCAGGCGGAAGTGCTTTCGACCGGCGGGGGGAAGACGCTGCTTCCTCTGGAGGATCTGTACTCGGATTCTGGTCTGCGCTCCACGGTTCTCGAACCGAGAGAGGTGCTGGTTAGGGC
>Ga0209587_1000291_pt1 | contig 24348 bp, 22 predicted proteins | sample NGEPerD_2_FD_184512 | JGI IMG/M metagenome (GOLD analysis project Ga0209587, IMG submission 184512) | Arctic peat soil microbial communities from the Barrow Environmental Observatory site, Barrow, Alaska, USA - NGEE PermafrostL1-D... | ecosystem: Environmental > Terrestrial > Soil > Wetlands >... | reverse complement strand
CGGGGTCCTTGACCAACTGGTGGAAACCCCAAGGTGACAGGGAGGCTGCTGATAGGGCACAATCCGCCCCGCAAGCGGGCACAAAAACACACGGCCGCGCGTTGACCCCGCAGCGACGCACCACGGATCCTGTTAAGACCTCAAGGAGGGCGACAACCGCCATGGCGACTGACTATGACGCGCCACGCAAGACTGACGACGACGACGCCGAAGACTCGATCGAGGAGTTGAAGTCGCGGCGCGTCGACAAGAGTGCGTCGAGCGTTGACGTAGACGAGACCGAGCAGGCCGAGGGCTTTGAGCTGCCCGGGGCCGACCTGTCCGGCGAAGAGCTGTCGGTGCGCGTGGTTCCCAAGCAAGCTGATGAGTTCACCTGTTCACGGTGCTTCCTCGTACATCACCGCAGCCAGCTGGCCAAGGAAGTCAACGGCCAGCCGGTTTGTCGCGATTGCGCTGCCTGAGCCGAACCCCGATGGCGTGTGCGGCAGGAAACTCGACCAAGGGCTGTGACCATGATTGATCCTTCACGGGTTCAGGTGTTGATCTCGCGGCTGGACCCCGATCTGCCGTTACCCTGCTACGCACACCCGGGCGACGCCGGGGTGGACCTGTACGCCCGTGAGGACATGGACCTCGCGCCCGGGCAGCGAGCCCTCGTCTCGACCGGTGTCGCCATCGCCCTCCCCGCTGGGTATGCCGGGTTCGTCCACCCGCGCTCGGGGCTGGCAGCCAGACACGGCATTACGATGGTCAACGCGCCCGGCACGATCGACGCGGGGTACCGCGGCGAGATCCTCGTCAACCTGCTCAACACGGATAGCCACGAGGCATTCAGCATCATCCGGGGCGACCGGATCGCCCAGCTCGTGGTCCAACGGGTCAGCGAGGCCCACTTCGTCGAAGTGGAGTCGCTTCCGGGCAGTCAACGGGGGGACACTGGACATGGAGCCAGTGGCGGGTTCGGCCCGCCACCCGCTTCAACGACACCATCGCTGACATCAACGACGAGGGACTGACGAAACGTGGGCATCTTCCGCCATGGCACCAAAGACACCACGCCTGCAGACACCACGCCTGCAGACACCACGCCTGCAGACACCACGCCTGCAGACACCTCTGCTGCGCTCTCTCACCCGACGGATGCGCCTGAGTCGGATGACATGGCCGACGCGCATGGGTCCGGGCAGACGGACAGTCCCGCGGTAGGCAGCGAGAAGACGGGTCCTTTCGACCGTTCCGAGGTGGACGGGTTGGACGGCCGGCTGGATCTTGGGTCGCTGTGGGTGACCGGGGTGCCCGGCATGGAGCTGCGTCTCGAGGTGGAGCAGGAGTCCCAGAAGGTGGTCGGGGTCACCGCGGTGCTGGGTGATTCCGCTGTCCAGCTGCAGGCCTTTGCCGCGCCGCGCAGCGACGGTGTCTGGCTTGACATTCGTCACGAGATCGCCGCCAGCATCACCAGCCAGGGCGGCACAGCCGATCTGACGTCCGGTCCGTTTGGTCCTGAGCTGCAGGCCAGGATGCCGGGTCAGGGCCCCGACGGCCGCACGGTCTTCTCTCCTGCGCGATTCATCGGTGTCGATGGTCCCCGATGGTTCCTGCGCGCGGTCCTCAGTGGCCGTGCAGCCATCGACGAGGACGCGGCCTCCGTGCTCTTGGACGTGGTCAGGGCAACGGTCGTGGTGCGCGGCGACGAGGCCATGGCGCCGCGTGAGCTGTTGGCGCTGAAACTGCCTGATCAGCCGGAACCGGTTGTTGAACATGGAGCCGACGAGGAGCCTGCAGCCCCGAACCTCAGCGATCTGAAGCCGTTCGAACGTGGCCCAGAGATCACCGAGATCCACTAGGCGGTGGGACGCAGCAATGACGAATGACCAGCGAAGTCGCTCCAAGGAGAGCAAGCCTGGGCTGGTGGCGCGCGTCGCGACCCGGCTGTCCAGCACGGAGCTGGAGTTCGAGGCCCGTGAGCTGCAGGAGGACGCTGGGCGCCAGGGTGCCACTCCGATCGCCGAACTGAGAGACCGCGCCGATGCCGTTGTCTGTGGCTCCGTGCGAAGCGTCACGTTGCGACCTCGCGTCAACGTCCCGGCACTCGTGGTGGAGCTGTATGACGGCAGCAAGACCCTCGACCTCATCTGGCTCGGGCGCCGACGGATCGGCGGAATAGTGCCGGGCACGTACCTGACCGCACGGGGGCGTGTGACCTTCAAGCACGGCATTGCCACCATGTTCAACCCGGCCTATGAGATCAAGCCGACCCGTGGCCACTAGCGAGGACATCGTGACCAGATCACCCGGCGACAGCGCGGCACACACCGTCGAAACCCTTATCCGCGAGCGACTTTCGTCCGCGATGGGGGGCGCGCGAGGTTCGCTAGAGACGGCGCTGCCGACGGTCGCATTCGTGGCAGCATGGATGTGGCGACACGACGTCAAGATCGCGGTGGCAGCCTCGGCGGTCATCGTACTGATCCTGCTGCTGGTGCGTCTTTCGAGCCGCCAGACGCCGCGCTATGTCCTGTCGGCCGTCCTGGCCACTGCCATCGCCGCGTACTTCGCGTTGCGCAGTGGACGCGCAGAGGCGGCATTCCTGCCCGGCATCCTGACCAGTGCTGCCTGGGGTGTCGGCTCATTGCTGTCTGTCGTCGTGCGCTGGCCGATCGTCGGGTTCATCGTCGCCGCGGGTGATCCACAGATGGCGGAGGACCCCACGGCGTGGCGACGTGACGGCGGTCTGGTCAGGGTGTGTCAGAAACTGACCATGGTGCTCGTCCTGCTGTATGCCGTGCGGGTGGCGGTGATGTTCCCGCTGTACCTCGCGGGGCAGGTCACCATGCTGGGAGTGGCCAAGATCGCGCTGGGGTGGCCTGCTTACCTGTGTGCGCTGGCGATCATGGGGATGATGCTCGTGCGGGGCAAGACCCCGCTCACCCCAACCGAGCTGCCGGCGCCCGAACCGCAGGACTGAACGGCGCTTCCGTCACTCCTTGCCGCGGGGCTGCCTCTTGCCCGGGCTGAGCAGCGCCTCGAGGGCATCCTCGATGTCGGGTGTGGCGAGGAACAACAGCTCGTCGTGAGCCTCGAGCGAGTCGTCGCGGCTCGGCGCAATCGGGTGGTCCTCGCGGATGATCCCCACCAGAACGCAGTCGCTGGGCCAGGGAACGTCCCCGACCCGCTTGCCGGCAAACGGGCTGTCTTCAGGAAGCGTGAGCTCAACCATGGTGGCGGTGCCCTGCCCGAAGGTGAAGATCCGCACCAGATCCCCGACACTGACGGCTTCCTCAACGAGCGCAGTCATCAGTCTCGGCGTCGACACGGCCACATCCACTCCCCAGGCCTCGTCGAACAGCCACTCGTTCCTGGGGTTGTTGACCCGAGCTACGGTGCGGGGCACGCCGAACTCGGTCTTGGCCAGGAGGGACACCACCAGGTTGGCCTTGTCGTCCCCGGTCGCGGCCACGACCACGTCACAGTCATCCAAACCGGCCTCGTGCAGCGAGCTGGTCTCGCAGGCGTCAGCGAGCAGCCAGGATGCCTCGGGGACGCGGCCGGCCTGGACATCGTCGACGTCCTTGTCGATCAACAACACCTGGTGTCCGTTGTGCAGCAGCTCGCGCGCGATGGAGCGACCCACGCTGCCTGCTCCAGCAATGACAACTCGCATCGGGTGTACGTCCTTTCGAGCGATGGTCTTTCGGGGTCTTTCGGGAAGGTAGTTTCTCGGGACGGCGGACGGGGGTCGGTGGTCAGTGGACCGGCGGTGTCTTATCGAGGGTCTGCTCGACGTTCGCGAGCTCCACTCTGGTCGTGATGACGTGGATCAGGTCCCCATCCTGGTAGACCGTGTCTGGGCCCGGAAGTATGCCGTCGCCCAGCCGCGTCAGGTAGGCGACTCTGGCACCTGAGGTCGACTCGAGCTCGCTGATCCGGCGGCCGACCCAGAGCTGGTTGATCGACACGTCGGCGATAACGACGTGGCCGCTGGGGTCCGTGTGTTCGGGGACCGACCCCTGGGGCAACAACCTGCGCAGCATCTGGTCGGCTGTCCAGCGGACGGTGCCGACAGTGGGGATGCCAAGGCGTTGGTAGATCTCCGCCCGGCCCGGGTCGTAGATGCGCGCCACCACATGTTCAACGCCGTACGTCTCGCGGGCGACGCGGGCGGCCAGGATGTTCGAGTTGTCTCCGTTGCTCACGGCAGCGAAGGCGTAGGCCTGCTCGATCCCGGCTTCGAGCATGGTGTCGCGGTCGAAGCCGAGGCCGGTCACCCTCTTGCCCTCGAAACTGTTGCCCAGACGACGAAAGGCCGCGCTGTTGCTGTCGATGACGGCCACGTCGTGGCCCTGACTCTCGAGACTGAGCGCCAAGGTCGCACCGACCCGGCCACAACCCATGATGACGAAGTGCACGCAGCGACGGTACACCGACAAGGCCCACATGCGCCCGAGTGTCACCGCGACGCACACATCGCACGCCCGCGCTCGCCAGGCGCTTAGAGTGTTCGTCGTGTCGCAAACAGGCAGGATCGTCAAACGGCTCTTCATCGGTAGGGCCATGCGCAGTGACCGGTTGGGGGAGACCCTGCTCCCCAAGCGGATCGCGCTCCCGGTATTTGCCAGCGATGCACTCTCGTCAGTGGCCTACGCCCCGGACGAGATCTTCCTTACCCTGGCCGTGGCCGGTGGTGCCTTCGCGACGACCCACTCGTGGCAGATCGGCCTCGCTGTCGTCGTTGTCATGCTCGTCGTGGTGGCGTCGTACCGCCAGAACGTCCATGCCTACCCCTCCGGTGGCGGTGACTACGAGGTGGCGACGGTCAACCTGGGGCCGCGAGCGGGTCTGACGGTCGCAAGCGCCCTGCTGGTCGACTATGTGCTGACCGTCGCGGTGTCGATCTCATCGGCGGCCCAGTACGCCGCCACAGCCCTGCCGCAGCTGCGAGGGCACGAGACGACTGCTGCGGTCGGGATGGTCGTGCTGCTCACCGCCATGAACCTGCGCGGGGTGCGCGAGTCCGGGACGGCGTTCGCGCTTCCCACCTACGCATTCATCATCGGCATCATCGGTATGGCGCTGTTCGGTTTCTACCAGTCGGCCACCGGATCCCTGGACCCGGCCGAGAGTGCGAAGTTCGAGCTCATTCCAGAACATGGCGCGGAGGGACTCGCCGGCTTTGCCATGATCTTCCTTCTCCTGCGTGCCTTCTCCTCCGGAAGTGCCGCCCTGACCGGCGTGGAGGCCATCTCCAACGGCGTCCCGGCGTTCAAGAAGCCCAAGAGCAAGAACGCGGCGACCACGTTGCTTCTGATGGGCGCCATCTCGGTCACCATGATGATGTCGATCATCACGCTCGTGAACCTGACCGGAATCAAGTTCGCGGAGTTCCCCGGCAGCCAGCTCACCCTCGGCGGCCAACCGGTCGGCGACTCGTACAACCAGGACCCGATCATCGGCCAGCTGTCCAAGACGATCTTCTCCGACTTCCACCTCGGTGTCGTCTTCATCTCCATCGTCACCGGCGTTATCCTCATCCTGGCCGCGAACACGGCCTTCAACGGGTTCCCGGTGCTTGCTTCCATCCTCGCCAAGGATGGCTTCCTGCCGCGCCAGCTGCACACCCGCGGCGACCGGCTCGCGTTCTCCAACGGCATCCTCATCCTGGCCGGTGCCGCCTGCTTCCTGATCTTCGTCTACCACGCGCAGGTCACCAAGCTGATCCAGCTCTACATCGTCGGTGTCTTCGTCTCCTTCACCATGAGCCAGACCGGCATGATCAGGCACTGGAACCGCCATCTGAGCATCGAGCGCGATCCCAAGAAACGCCAGCGGATGATGCGCAGCCGCGTCATCAACTCCGTCGGAGCCTTCATGTCGGGCACGGTGCTTCTGGTCGTTCTCGCCACCAAGTTCGTCCACGGCGCGGGCTACGCCGTCGCGGCGATGGTGGTCCTGTTCATCATCATGAACGGCATCCACAACCACTACGCCAGGGTGCGTCGCGAGCTCAATGTCGCGGAGCAACCCGGCGAGGAGCAGATGCTCCCGTCCAGGGTTCACGCGATCGTGCTGGTGTCCAAGATCCACAAGCCCACCCTGCGTGCCCTCGCCTATGCGCGCGCGACCAGGCCCTCACTGCTCGAAGCCATCACCGTGAACGTGGATCCCGAGGAGACCAAGGCGCTGCAGGACGAATGGGATCGTCGTGACATCCCCGTGCCGTTGAAGGCGCTGGACTCGCCCTATCGCGAGATCACCCGTCCGGTTGTCGACTACGTCAAGTCCGTACGACGAGGCAGCCCCCGCGACGTCGTGATGGTCTATATCCCCGAGTACGTCGTGGGCCGCTGGTATGAGCAGGTGCTGCACAACCAGAGCGCGTTGCGCCTCAAGAGCCGTCTCCACTTCACTCCTGGGGTCATGGTGACCAGCGTGCCCTGGCAGCTGCGTTCCTCCGAGGGTGCGGAAAAGCGCTTTGACGGCCCGATCGTGGGCTCGGTTCGGCGCGGAGAGTGAGCAGCAGCCAGAGCCGTGTCCCGAGCCATGACGTGGACGACGATCCACGGGCCTCGTTGGTGGGCACGCAGTTCGAGGCACAGATCGGCAAGGTCGCCCACGGTGGCCACTGCGTCACGCGGTATGACGGCCGGGTGGTGTTCGTGAGACATGCCGTTCCCGGCGAGACGGTGCGGGTGCGGATCACCGCCGGCGCACCGAGCGATCGGTTCCTGCTCGGGGACGCTGTTGAGGTGCTCGAGCCCTCAGAGCACCGGGTGGTGCCTCCCTGCCGGTTCGCCGGCCCTGGCAAGTGCGGCGGATGCGACTGGCAGCACTGCGAGCTCACCTATCAAAGGGAGCTCAAGGCTGCCGTCGTGGTGGAGCAGTTCAAACGTATGGCCGGCCTCGACGTCGATGTTGAGGTCGAGCCACTTCCCGGCGCCGATGAGGGGATTCGCTGGCGGACCAGGACCGAGTTCGCCGTTGATGCCTCTGGTGCGGCGGGGCTGCACCCGCACCACAGCCACGACGTCATTCCCGTCGATGACTGTCTGATCTCGACCAGGCGGGTCATCCAGACCGGTGTCCTGGATCGTCGATGGCCTCGGGTCACCTCTGTCGACGTCGTCGATGCGAGCGGTGAGCCTCGCGCCGTGGCCGTGCCTCTGCCGCAGGGAGACTCGTCCGTCCCCTACGTCACCGAGCGCGTCGACACGGGGACATGGGCAGCCGAGTTCCGGCTCTCGGCACGGGGGTTCTGGCAGGTTCACCCGGGAGCTGCCGCCACGTACGTCGCTCATGTGCTGCGCGAGCTGGAGCCGGCACGGGGGGAGCGCGCGATGGACCTCTATGCAGGCGTGGGCTTGTTCGCCCTCGCCCTCGCGGACGCGGTGGGGCCGGAAGGCGCCGTTCTGGCCATCGAGTCGGATGCGCGCGCCATCCGTGATGCCAAGAGCAACCTGCGGCATCGCACGGAGATTGAGTTGCGCCGCGGCAAGGTAGACCGGGTCTTGAAACCGTTGGTACGGCAGGGCATCCACGCAGATCTCGTTGTTCTCGACCCACCGCGCATCGGGGCCGGCAAGTCGGTCATCAAGGACGTTGCGGCACTCGGGCCTCGGGCGATCGCCTACGTCGCGTGCGACCCGGCTGCACTGGCGCGTGACGTCGCCTACGCACGTGACGCGGGCTACGGGATACGGACCCTGCGAGCCTTTGATGCCTTCCCGATGACTCACCACATCGAGTGCATCGCCGTTCTGGAGCCCTTGGCATGACGTCGGGCCACGGGGCGCAGGAATGGGACAGCCGGTATGCCGGTTCGGACCGCGTATGGTCGGCGTCGCCGAACGCTTGGGTGTCCGACACAGTCGGTGCATGGACCCCTGGTCGGGCGCTGGACCTGGGCGCGGGGGAGGGGCGCCATGCCGTCTGGCTGGCCTCGCTGGGATGGCGGGTCACGGCGGTCGACTTCTCGGCCGTGGGTATCGAGCGGGGTCGTGCGGGGGCTCGCGGAGCCGGCGTCGACGTCGACTGGGTCGTCGCCGACGTAGGGACGTGGGAGCCACCGGACGGTGCCACCTTCGACCTGGTGTTGCTGGCCTACCTTCACATCGAGGACGACGTCCTCTCGAAAGCACGCGGATGGCTGGCCCCGGGTGGTGCGCTGGTCGTGATCGGTCACGCCTTGCGCAACCTCACCGACGGGGTTGGTGGCCCCTCCGATGCCCGACTGCTTCACACCGAGACCGAGTACCGCGCGGCAAGCGAGGGGCTGCTGGTCGAACAGCTCGGCGAGGTGGTCCGTCATCTGCCCGACGGCGATGCCATTGACCTCGCCCTCGTGGCACGGCGGCCGTTGGGCGAGCAGTCGTGAACGAGTCGATACTCAACAACGACAGCTTGTTTCGCTACCCGGTGGATGTCCGCTTCTTCGAGGTCGACTCCCTGGGGGTCGTCTTCAACATGTGGTATCTCGGGTGGTGTGACGAGGCGATGAGCGCCTTCATGGAGTCGATCGGCTACGGCTACGCGACGTTGCGGGCGCAAGGGTTCGACGCCGTCCTGCGCAACGCCGAGATCGAGTGGGCCGACAGCCTTGAGGCGTTCCAGCACGCTGAGATCGGGGTGCTGGTGGACCACGTGGGCACGACGTCCTTCCGCCTCCGATATGACATCGACCGCGTTGACATCGACCGGTTCGAGGCGCCGGGTCATGGGCGGACCCGATGCGCTCAGGTGGTCATCACCTACGTGTGTGTGGCGGTCGATGGCCGCCGCAAGGTGCCGATCCCTCGGGATCTGCGTGAGGCTTTGGCGAGACATCACACGTGAGTCGGGAGACCGGTGCCATCGGGCCCTGACAGCCCAAGGTGCGTGTGGTTAGATATATCTTGACGTCAAGATAAAATCCGGAAGGAGCCGGCGTGAGCCAGCAAAGCATAGACAGTTTCGGTGCCAGGGGGACTCTGAAGGTCGGGGACGCGTCATACGACGTCTTCCGCCTCTCAGCGGTGGAGGGCAGCTCCAAGCTGCCGTTCAGCCTCAAGGTGCTCCTCGAGAACCTCCTGCGGACCGAGGACGGCGCCAACATCACCGCAGGCCACATCCGCGCCCTCGCCGGATGGGATCCCAGCGCCGAGCCGGACACCGAGATCCAGTTCACGCCGGCGCGCGTGATCATGCAGGACTTCACCGGCGTCCCGTGCATCGTCGACCTCGCCACGATGCGCGAGGCCGTCGTCGAGCTCGGTGGTGATGCCTCAAAGATCAACCCACTGTCCCCCGCCGAGATGGTCATCGACCATTCGGTGATCGCTGACATCGCCGGCCGTGCCGACGCCTTCGAGCGGAACGTCGAGCTTGAGTACCAGCGCAACGGTGAGCGCTACCAGTTCCTGCGCTGGGGCCAGAGCGCGTTCGACGACTTCAAGGTCGTCCCGCCCGGGACCGGGATCGTGCACCAGGTCAACATCGAGCACCTTGCCCGGGTCGTCTTCGACCGCGACGGCATGGCCTATCCCGACACCTGCGTCGGCACCGACTCACACACCACGATGGTCAACGGGCTGGGTGTCCTCGCCTGGGGCGTCGGCGGCATCGAGGCCGAGGCGGCGATGCTGGGCCAGCCCGTCTCGATGCTCATCCCACGCGTGGTGGGCTTCAAGCTGCTCGGCGAGATTCCCTCTGGCGTCACGGCAACGGACGTTGTCCTGACGATCACCGAGATGCTGCGCGCCCATGGTGTGGTCGGCAAGTTCGTCGAGTTCTACGGGCAGGGAGTCTCGGCGGTGCCGTTGGCCAACCGCGCCACGATCGGCAACATGAGCCCCGAGTTCGGCTCGACCGCCGCCATGTTCCCGATCGATGAGGTCACCTGCGACTACCTCCGCCTTACCGGTCGCAGCGAGAAGCAGGTCGCCCTGGTCGAGGCTTACAGCAAGGAGCAGGGCCTCTGGCACGACGCCTCGGTCGAGCCGGTCTTCTCCGAGTACCTCGAGCTCGACCTGTCGACAGTGGTCCCGTCGATCGCCGGGCCCAAGCGTCCGCAGGACCGCATCTCGCTCAGCGACGCCAAGGCGTCCTTCCACGGGACGCTCCCGGCGTACGTCGATGGCGGCGAGAACCACAACAGGGTTCCGGTCACATTGGCCGACGGCACCAAGACCGAGATGGATCATGGTCACGTTGCGATCGCCTCGATCACCTCGTGCACCAATACGTCCAACCCGTCGGTCATGGTGGCGGCGGCGATGCTGGCAAAGAACGCGGTCGAGCGCGGTCTGAGCGCCAAGCCCTGGGTGAAGACCTCCATGGCACCGGGCTCCAAGGTTGTCACCGACTACTACGAGAAGGCCGGCCTATGGCCCTACCTGGAGAAGCTCGGCTTCCACCTGGTCGGTTATGGCTGCACGACCTGCATCGGCAACTCCGGGCCGCTGGCCGAGGAGATCTCGGCGGTCATCCAGGAGCACGACCTCAGCGCCGTGTCCGTCCTGTCCGGCAACCGCAACTTCGAGGGCCGGATCAACCCCGACATCAAGATGAACTACCTCGCGTCGCCGCCGCTGGTTGTGGCCTATGCGCTTGCGGGCACCATGGACTGGGACCCTGAGTCAGAGCCGCTCGGCACCGACCCGCAGGGTGTCGACATCTTCCTGCGCGACATCTGGCCCGCCTCGGCCGACGTCGCCCGGGTGGTCGACGGCTCGATCACCAAGGAGATGTTCAGCAGCGACTACGCCGACGTCTTCGCCGGTGATGACCGCTGGCGCGCCTTGCCCACGCCCGCGGGCAAGACCTTCGACTGGGCGCCGGATTCAACCTACGTGCGCAAGCCCCCGTATTTCGAGGGCATGAAGCGTGAGCCGAGCCCCGTCGCCGACATTGCCGGCGCGCGGGTCCTGGCCAAGCTCGGTGACTCGGTCACGACCGACCACATCAGCCCGGCCGGCCAGTTCGCCGCTAGCAGCCCGGCTGGTGTCTACCTCGCAGCTCATGGCGTCGACCGCAAGAACTTCAACTCCTACGGCTCGCGTCGTGGCAACCACGAGGTCATGATTCGCGGCACCTTCGCCAACATTCGGTTGCGCAACCAGCTGCTCGACGATGTCCAGGGCGGTTTCACCCGGGACTTCACCGCCGACGGCGCCCAGTCGAGCATCTATGACGCCGCCCAGAACTACGCCGCAGCCGGTGTGCCGCTGGTGGTTCTGGCGGGCAAGGAGTACGGCTCCGGCTCGTCCCGCGACTGGGCCGCCAAGGGCACCCGCCTCCTGGGTGTCAAAGCGGTCATCGCGCAGTCCTACGAGCGGATCCACCGTTCCAACCTGATCGGCATGGGTGTGCTTCCGCTGCAGTACGCAGCCGGCCAGAACGCCGACTCGCTCGGGCTTGACGGCACCGAGACGTTCGACATCTCGGGCGTGACCGCTCTCAACGAGGGGACGACGCCAAAGACGTTGCACGTCAAGGCGACCAAGCTCGACGGATCGGTCATCGAGTTCGATGCCGATCTGCGCATCGACACTCCCGGTGAGGCGGACTACTACCGCCACGACGGCATCCTGCAGTACGTCCTGCGCTCGCTCGTCAACGGCTGACCGGCCAACTGGTTTCTAGCGCTGGCACACAGCAATACAGCCCGAACGGCCCGAATCTGCCCCAGACATGACGGATTCGGGTCGTTCGTATGTCGCAAGCGAGGCCGTTTGTCGGCGCAGGTTGGCAGACTGGGGAGATGAGCTCACCGTCTCGTACGCCTCCGGGCTGGCCCAAGGCCGTGCCCCCGCCGGACTCCCCAGGCTGGCAGGTGCCTGCAGTGTCGTGGTTGCTCGACCATTGCCCATCGGACTACCGAGGCTATGCCGGGTGGCGCAAGAATCCGGTCGCCCTGGCGTGGGTCGCGGTGCGGCACATCGACGCCCAGCTCGAGGCGATGCGCCAGGCCTACCGCGAGGTTCGCGTGGACCTCGGCGATCTGGTGAGCACCGAAGCGCTCTCCGAGATTCAGTCCGATCTCGAGGCCGAGGGCCTTCGCCTTCGGGCCTCTGCTCGCGGTGCGCAGCTCCTGTATGACGCGTTGCAGGGCAAGCACTACGTCCCCCGTCTGTGACGCACCTCGCTGGGTTCCCTCCGCATGGGCAGGCGTCGGGGCGCGGGGCGGTAGCGTCCACACATGAACAAGAACCTACGCGTCGGCTTGGGCATCCTTCTGGTCCTGATGGGGCTGATCTGGACGATGCAGGGGCTGGGCTACCTGAAAGGCAGCCCCATGACCAGCGTCACGTTGTGGGCCATCATCGGCCCTGTGGTGGCGCTGGTCGGCCTCGCGCTCGCCCTCGGGAGGCTGGGCCGACGCACGCCATAGACTCAAGGGTCCGAGTGGTTAGAGCCTGATTCAGGTTGAAGCGTGGGTCAGCTGGAGATCTGAGCCACATGAAGGATCTGAGTCAGATGAAAGGATGCCTGAGAGCGTGGAGCTGCTGGATTCGATCAACGGTCCCGAGGACCTCAAAGCCCTGACCGCGGCTCAGATGCCGACGCTGGCCAAGGAGATCCGGGAGTTCCTCATCGACTCGGTCTCCAGGACGGGCGGTCACCTCGGGCCCAACCTTGGCGTCGTCGAGCTGACCATCGCGTTGCATCGGGTCTTCGACTCGCCGCGGGACACCATCGTGTTCGACACCGGTCACCAGACCTACGTCCACAAGCTGCTCACTGGCCGTCGGGATGATTTCCCCAACCTGCGCAAGAAGGGCGGGCTGTCGGGCTACCAGAGCCGGGCAGAGTCGGAGCATGACGTCGTCGAGAACTCTCATGCGTCCACGGCGTTGTCCTGGGCTGACGGCATCGCCATCGCGCGCCGTCTCCAAGGCCAACGTGACCGCTATACCGTTGCGGTTATTGGTGATGGGGCGCTCACCGGGGGGATGGCCTGGGAAGCGATCAACAACATCTCGGCCGACAAGGACCTCCCACTGGTGATCGTCGTCAACGACAACGAACGCTCCTATGCACCGACCACGGGCGGGCTCGCCGACCATTTGGCCACGTTGCGGATGACGCGCGGTTACGAGCGGTTCCTGGACTGGGGCAAGAACACGCTGGCTCGCACGCCGGTTGTGGGGTCCGTGATGTACGAGACGCTGCACGGGGTGAAGAAGGGGCTCAAGGACATCGTCGCGCCGCAGGGCATGTTCGAGGACCTGGGGCTGAAGTACCTCGGCCCGGTCGACGGACACGACGAAGAGGCGCTCGAGTCAGCGCTGCGCAAGGCCCGCGCGTTCGGTGGCCCGGTGCTGGTCCACGTGATCACCCAGAAGGGCCGTGGTTACGCACCTGCGTGTGAGGATGAGGCCGACCGCTTCCACGCTGTGGGCATCATCAACCCCGAGACCGGCCTGCCGTTCAACGAGGGTGGCCGGATCTGGACCGATGAGTTCAGCGACGAGATGTGCGAGATCGGTGAACGGCGACCCGACGTGGTGGCGCTGACCGCCGCGATGATGATCCCGGTGGGTCTGGACCGGTTCGCAGGACGCTTCCCGGACCGGGTCTTTGACGTGGGGATTGCCGAGCAGCACGCGCTGACGATGGCATCCGGGCTCGCCTTTGCCGGTCTGCATCCGGTGGTCGCTGTCTATGCCACATTCCTCAACCGTGCCTTTGACCAGCTGCTCATGGACGCTGGCCTCCACAAGGCCGGCGTCACGGTGGTGCTGGACCGTGCCGGCGTGACGGGCACCGATGGTGCCTCCCACAACGGCATGTGGGACATGACGATCTGCGCCGTGGTGCCGGGTTTGCGGTTGGCGGCGCCTCGCGACGGCGAGCAGGTGCGCCGACAGCTGCGCGAGGCCGTCGAGGTCTCAGATGGTCCCACGGTGTTGCGTTTCCCCAAGGGTGATGTCGCAGACCCCATACCCCGGGTGCGCCAGCTCGACAGCCTCGACGTCCTGCACGAGACCGGGCGCGGCGCGGTGGATCTGCTGATCGTCGGTGTCGGAGTGATGGCAGCAACGTCGATCATCGTGGCCGAAAAGCTTGAGGCTCAAGGGATTTCGGTGCGTGTCGTTGATCCTCGGTGGGTGTTGCCAGTCAGCCCGGATCTGGTCCACGCGGCCGGCGATGCCAGCGTGGTTGCAGTGATCGAGGACAACCTGGTGTCGGGGGGCATCGGATCGTCGGTGACCCTGGCGATGCGTCAGGCGGGGAGCAGGACCACGGTCTGCTGCTACGGCATACCCAAGGAGTTCCTGGCGCACGCCTCTCGAAGTCAGGTGCTGGACGAGATTGGGCTGACCCCGGACGCGATCGCCACCTCGCTGTCCAAGGAGCTACGGCGCAGCGTCTGAGCGCCCGCTCAGCCCGCTCAGATGTCGCGGAAGGTCTCGACCGTCGCGCCGAGTGCGTTGAGTCTCTGGGCCAGGTCCTCGTAGCCACGGTTGATCACGTAGACGTTGCGCAGGACCGAGGTCCCTGGGGCCGCGAGCATCGCGAGCAGGATGACCACCGCAGGACGCAGCGCGGGCGGGCAGATGACCTCGGCGGCGCGCCAACGGGTCGGCCCCTCGATGAGCACCCGATGCGGGTCGAGCAGCTGTACCTTGGCCCCGACCTTGGTGAGCTCGGTGAGATAGATCGCCCGGTTGTCATAGACCCAGTCGTGGATCATCGTCGTACCGGTCGCGCACGCCGCGATGAGCGCGAAGAACGGCAGGTTGTCGATGTTCAGGCCGGGGAACGGCATCGGGTGGATCTTGTCGGCGGGCGCCGTCAACGGGCCGGCGATGGTGGTGAGGTCGACCAGACGGGTGAGCCCGTTGGCCGAGCGGTACTCCGGCGTCATGTCGTACTTCATGCCCATGCCCTCGAGCTGGGCGAGCTCGATCTCGAGGAACTCGATCGGCACTCGACGGATGGTGATGGCGGACTCCGTGACGACCGCCGCGGCGAGCAGGCTCATCGCCTCGATCGGGTCCTCTGAGGGCGAGAACTCCACGTCGACGTCGATGACACGTCGGCCGTGGATGGTCAGCGTCGTGCTGCCGATTCCCTCGATGGTCACGCCGAGCGCCTGGAGGAAGAAGCAGAGGTCCTGGACCATGTAGTTGGAGCTGGCGTTGCGGATGACACTGACGCCGTCGTGCCGGGCGGCAGCCATGAGCGCGTTCTCGGTGACGGTGTCGCCGCGCTCGGTCAGGACGATCGCCTTGCCGGGGCTGACCTGGCGATCGACCTTGGCATCGTAGAAGCCCGCAACGGCGGTGATGTTGAGGCCGAACGCCCGCAAGGCGTGCAGGTGCGGCTCCACCGTCCGGGTGCCGAGGTCACACCCTCCGACGTAGGGCAGACGGAACTCGTCGAGCTCGTGCAGCAGGGGGCCGAGGAACATGATCACCGTACGGGTCCTGCGGGCAGCCTCGAGATCCATCGCAGGGAGGTTGAGGTGGGCAGGGGGAGTGATCTCGAGGTCGTTGCTGTCGGGGAGCCAGCGGGTCCTGACGCCGATGCTGGTGAGCACCTCGAGGATGCGGTTGACCTCCTCGATGCGGGCGAGGTTGCGCAAGGTGGTGCGCCCATGGTTGAGCAGCGAGGCGCACAGCAGCGCGACGGCGGCGTTCTTGCTGGTCTTGACGTCGATCGCCCCGGACAGCTTGGTGCCTCCGACGATGCGAAGGTGCTGAGGGCCGGAGTGGCCCATCGAGACGAACTCGGAGTCCAGGCTCTGGCCGATGCGGGCGAGCATCTCAAGGCTGAGATTCTGCTTGCCCTGCTCGATGCGCGCCACCGCGCTCTGGCTCGTCCCCAAAGTCTCGGCAAGATCGTTCTGGGTCAAGCCTTGGTGACGTCGGGCATCCCGGATCAAAGTGCCGATGCGGCCCAAGTAGTTGTCTCTCATGCACTCGACTATAGATCACATATGAGATAGCAACTGACGCCTACGGCTTTGGCGCGCCGGTGTGCGTGTTGGTGTGCGTCGTTGGTCAGGCTGGGACGCTGGCCACACCCCGGGGCAGGAACCGCTTCCCGTTGACCTTCTCCGAGATGCCGGCGCGATCCAGCAGCGGCGTCAGCCCGCCGTTCCAGGCGGCGAACCCCGCGCCGGTGATCAGGGCGAGGTCAATGTCCATGGGAGCCGCGACCACACCTTCATCCAGCATCAGCTGAGCCTCTTGCGCCAAAGCGGAGAGTACCTGCTCGCGGACTTGTGCGGAGTCGAGGACAACGGGGTGGGCCGGCGTCTCCATGAGAGCTGTGACGTCGGGATCCAGCACCGGCTTGCCTTCGGGGTAGATGTAGAACCCGGGCTTCCCGGCAGCGACCAGACGCCGCAGGCCCTCCGACACGTAGAAGCGGTCCGGGTAGGCGCTGAAGAGGCTCTCGTTGTTGTGCAGCGCGATCGCGGGACCGACCAAGCCGAGCAGCTCGAACGGCGGCATCGGTGCGAACCCGGCGAAGGCGTGGTCGGCGATGTCGAGTGGCGTGCCTTCGTCGACGATCCGACCGACTTCGCCCATGAAGCGTCCCAGCAGGCGGTTCGCGATGAACGAGGGAGAGTCCTCGGCCAGGATCGACGTCTTCTTCAACGTCTTGCCGGTGGCAAAGGCCGTCGCCAGAGTGGCGTCGTCGGTCTTGTCAGCCCGGACGATCTCGAGCAGCTGCATGACCGACACGGGGTTGAAGAAGTGGAAGCCCACGACCCGCTCGGGGTTCTTCAGATCCGCAGCCATCTCGGTGACCGAGAGCGAGGAGGTGTTCGTCGCCAGGACGCACTCGGCCGACACCACCGCCTCGACCTCGGCAAACACCTGCTTCTTGACGCCGATCTCCTCGAATACCGCTTCGATGACGAAGTCGGCATCGGCGAAGTCGTCCTTGCTTGTCGAACCCCGCACCAAAGCCCTGAGCCGGTTTGCCCGATCCATGCTGACCCGCCCGCGGCCGAGCAGCTTGTCGATCTGGGCGTGGACGTAGCCCACACCCTTGTCGACGCGATCCTGGTCGAGGTCTGTCATCACGATCGGGATCTCGAGCCGCTGCACGAAGAGCAGGGCCAGCTGGCTCGCCATCAGGCCGGCGCCGACGATGCCGACCTTGGTGACGGGGCGTGCCAGCGAGCGGTCGGGAGCGCCGGCCGGACGCTTCGCGCGCTTCTGGAACAGGTCGAAGGCGTACAGGCTGCTGCGCATTTCCTCGCTCAGCAGCAGGTCTGCAAGGGCGTTGTCCTCGGCGGCGTAGGCCTCTGCGCGCGAGGCGGTCCGGGCCGCGGATACGAGCTCGAGAGCACGCAGGGGTGCTGGCGCAGCGCCACCGGTCTTGGCCGTGACGACGCCCATGGCCGCAGCGATGGCACCCTCCCATGCGGCCTCGTCGCGATCGATCTCGGGACGCGCCACGGTGGTCCGGCCGGAGATGACATCGGCCGCCCAGGAGAGGGAGTCCTCCAGGAACATGGCGGGCTCGAACATCGCGTCAGCGATCCCCAGCTCGAAGGCTTGTGGGCCCTTGAGCATGCGGTTGGTGTTCAGCGGATTCTCGATGATGACCTTGAGGGCCGACGTGACGCCGATGAGGTTCGGCAGCATGAAGCAGCCGCCCCAACCGGGGACCAGCCCCAGGGAACACTCGGACAGAGCCAGGGCGGGCACGCCGGCGGAGATGCTCCGGTATGTCGCGCTGAGCGCGATCTCGACTCCGCCTCCTATGGCCGCGCCGTTGACAAACGCAAAGGTCGGGACCGGCAACGTTCGGAGCTGCTCGAACGTCGTGTGCCCGAGTGCTCCGATGGCCAGCGCCTGGTCGCGCTGCGTCACCTTGGGAACCCCGGTCAGGTCCGCGCCGACCGCGAAGATGAACGGCTTGCCGGTCACACCGACTCCGACGATCTCGCCAGCCTCGGCACGATCGCGCAACGTGTCCAGCACACCGGAAAGGACGGCCAGGCTCGCGGGGCCAAAGGTGTTGGGCTTGGTGTGGTCGAAGCCGTTGTCCAGGGTGATCAGCACGAACGTGCCGGTACCGCCGGGCAGGGCGATGTCGCGTGCCAGCCCCTTGGTGATGACCTCGTCGGGGAAGAGTGAGGCGAAGTTGATGGTCTCCGTGTCGATCTTCTCCGCGTCGATGGTGCTCGCGTCGGTGTTCGTGGTGTTGATGCCCATCAGGCCACAGCTCCCTGGGTCGTGTGAGTTGCGGGGGCGAGTTCCTTGCCGTAGTCGCTGTTGTGAGGGTTCTCCCAGATCACGGCGCCGCCCATGCCGATGCCGATGCACATGGCAGTGAGGCCGTAACGCACGTCAGGGTTCTCCTCGAACTGGCGGGCGAGCTGGGTCATCAGCCTGACGCCGGAGCTGGCCAAGGGGTGGCCCGTGGCGATCGCGCCGCCGTACTTGTTCACCCGGGGGTCGTCGTCGGCGATGCCGAAGTGGTCCAGGAAAGCGAGCACCTGGACGGCAAAGGCCTCGTTGAGCTCAAAGAGGCCGATGTCCTCGATGGTCAGACCGGCTTGCGTGAGGGCCTTCTCGGTCGCGGGCACCGGCCCGATGCCCATCACCTCGGGCTCGACTCCCACGAACGAATATGCCGCCAAGCGCATCCGCACGGGCAGCCCGAGCTCTGCGGCGGCATCGGCGGACGCCATGACGCAGGCGGTCGCGCCGTCGGTCAGTCCGGCGCTGTTGCCGGCGGTGACGTTGCCGTGGGAACGGAAGGGGGTCTTCAGCCCGGCGATGTTCTCCAAGGTTGTGCCGGGCCGTGGGGGTTCGTCCCTCGTGGCCAGGCCGTACCCGAGCTCGGCATGGCGGGTCGCGACGGTGACCAGGTCGGGCGTGATCCTGCCATCGGCATACGCCTTCTCGAGCTTGCTCTGGCTGGCGACGGCGTAGGCGTCGCAACGCTCCTTGGTCAGACCAGGGAAGCGGTCATGCAGGTTCTCGGCGGTCGCGCCCATCACCAGGGCGGACGGGTCGACGATCTTCTCGGAGAAGATACGCGGGTTGGGGTCGACGCTCTCGCCCATCGGATGGCGCCCCATGTGCTCGACACCCCCTGCGATGGCGATCTCGGTCGAGCCGAACGCGATGGCGGAGGCCACGCTGGTCACCGCGGTCATCCCACCGGCACACATGCGGTCGATGGAGTAGCCCGGCGTGGTGTTGGGCAAACCGGCCAACAGCGACGCCACCCGGCCCAGGGTCAGACCCTGGTCACCGATCTGGGTGGTCGCGGCGATCGCGACCTCTTCGACCCGATGCGGCGGCAGCTCGGGGTGACGGCGCAACAGCTCGCGGATGCAGTTGATGACGAGGTCATCGGCGCGCGTCTGGGCATACATGCCCTTGTCGCCGGACTTGCCGAACGGCGTACGCACGCCATCGACGAACACGACCTCACGCAGAGTGCGGGGCACTGGGTCTCCCTGGGTTGGGCAGGTGGCTGGGCAGTTGGCCAGACACAGTCGACAGGCGACCACCACGGCCTCGCCTGCGATCGACGAGAGTGATGCTACTCGTCAGTAACTTCCACCGTAACCCCGCCAGCCATTTCGGTCGCAACCTCGACGGGCCGGTTGATGGCCTCCTCGAGGATGGGGCCGGCGATGTCGATCTGCCACTGACGGGCACCCAGTGCGCGCAGCGCCTCTGTGATGGACTCAAGCGTCGGGTCAGGTGGGGGAGACCACAGCACCCGGCGGATCGAGTCGGGGGACAGCACGTTCTCGATCGGGATGTTGCGGGCCAGCGCGAACTCTCCCAAGGCTGCTCGGGCCTGGGCCAGACGAGCTGCCGCGACGGGATCGCGATCGGGCCAGGCACGGGCCGGCGGCGGGCCGTCCGAGCGCCGGGCGAGGGCGGGCAGCTCGGACTCAGGCACATGGCGTGCCCGTTCCAGTGCCGCGAGGACCTGTCGCTGGTATCGGCGAACGGACCGCGCGCTCGGGCCGTCATGGATGTCGGCGTCCGTCTTTGGGGATTTGAGCGCCAGGTCGATCAGTGCGGCGTCGGGCAGGACTCGGCCGGGCGAGACGTCGCGTTCAATCGCGATCTCTTCCCGCGTCTGCCACAGCTCACGGACCATGGCGGCACCGCGGCGGTTGCGGACCTTGTGCATCCCCGAGGTGCGACGCCAGGGTTCGAACCGAACTGGTGGGCCGGTGAACCGGGTGAGTGCGTCGAACTCCTGCTCGGCCCACATCACCTTGTCCTGAGCTGCCAGGTCGTCGGCCATGAGATCGCGGACCTGGCCGAGAACCTCGACGTCGAGGGCGGCGTATCGGAGCCAGGGCTCCGGCAGTGGTCGGGTCGACCAGTCGACAGCCGAGTGCTCCTTGGCCAGGGTGAGCCCGAGATAGTGCTCGACCACCGCGGCGAGCCCAACCCGCGGCAGACCGATGAGCCGTCCAGCGAGCTCGGTGTCGAACAGTCGGGTCGGATGCAGGCCAACCTCAGCCAGGCAAGGCAGATCCTGGGTGGCGGCATGCAGGATCCACTCGACATCGGTCAGAGCCTCGGCGATGGGCAACAGATCGGGACACGCGATCGGGTCGACCAGCCAGGTGCCCGAGCCTTCGCGCCGGATCTGGATGAGATATGCCCGCTGGCCGTAGCGGTAGCCGGACGCGCGCTCCGCGTCGATGGCCGCCGGACCGGTGCCAGCAGCGAGGAACCTGGCCGCGCGGACCAGTCCACGCTCGTCCACGACCACGTCCGGGACGCCATCCGCGGGTATGTTAAGGGCAACCAGGACCGGAGCGATGTGAGTGACCTCACCTGCGAAGTCGGCATCGTGCGAGATGGCGCCCACCGACGAGTCGGATGGCTCAGGGAAGGCGCTGGATCGGGTATTCACAGGGCCAATCTATTTGACCTGCGGGCGCAGAGACTATTTGACCTGCGGGCCCAGGGCGTTGGCCGGTAGCACCCGCCGCTGTTCAGCGGCGTCGTCCCGGTAGCGCCACGACGCCCTCGGGCAATGGCGGCAGACCGGCGATCATGCACAGCAGATCGGACCAGACCTGCAGATGGACACCGAGGTCGGGGCCGGTCGGGGTCCAAGATGCACGGATCTCCATCTCCACCGTGGTCTTGCGTTCTCCCAGGGCGGCAAAGCTCTCGGACACGACCCGGGTGACCGTGCCACCCTCGGCGACATAAGGGGCGTCGCGCTGCTTGAGCGCGTCCATCAGCCATGACCAGCCGACCCCGCCGAGCATCGGGTCGTTGGCCAGCTCGGGCTCGAGCTCAGCGCGGGCGAAAGTGACCACTCGCCAGACCCCGTCCCACGGCTCAGGCGCGGAGGGGTCGTGCAGAAGGACAAAACGGCCAGACGCCAGCTCGTCACCTTCGGCGGGGAGCCCGGCGGTAACGACTTCTGCGGTCAGGGCCACGGCATATGGGGCGATCCTGCTGGGAGCCGGGACCTCTTCGACGCGGACCTCGGGGCGCAGCTGGACCTCGCGCAGGGCCTGCAGGGCCTGCGTGAATTCGGCGGGATTCTCGCCGGGGACGCTATGAGTGCCCACCGCTCGAGCCTATGTCGGGAGGTCCCGGGATGGCATCCGGCACGCCGGGATACGGTGCTGCGATGTTGTCTCTGATCGCCCTGCTGTCCAGTGCGTGCTGGGGCACCTCGGACTTCTTCGCGGGGCTCAAGGCCCGGACCCTGTCGCCGCCCGCCGTGGTTGCCGTCAGCCAGGCCTGCGCCCTCGTCGCGCTGAGCGTCATCCTGCTGGTGCGAGACGAGGGTCTTGCCGCATCCTTCAGCGGGAACGGCCCGCTCTGGGCCGCGGCTGCGGGAACTGCCGGCGCTGCCGGTCTGGTCTGTTTCTACACCGCACTGGCCTCCGGGACGATGGGGGTCGTGGCACCGATCTCATCCCTGGGCGCACTCGTCCCGGTCCTGCTGGGGCTGCTCAGCGGAGAGCATCCGAGCACCACGGCGTGGTTCGGCATGGCGATCGCGGTGACAGGTGCGGCCCTGGCGTCCGGGCCCGAGCTGGCCGGTGCTGTGCCGCCGCGTCCGGTGATCCTGGCTGCTGCCGCCGCGGCGTTCTTCGGGGTGGCCCTCTTCAGCATCGACCGAGGGGCCCGCTACGCGCTGCTGGAGACGCTGTGGGGCATGCGGGTGACCACTGTGGCCATGTTCCTCGTGGCAGGGCTGGTGGTCCGCTCCGTGGGCGGCACCCGCGTGCGCGACCTGCCTGCGCTCGCGGCCATCGGTCTGGGCGACGTCACCGCGAACGGTCTCTTCGCGTTCGCCTCGTCGCGGGGCATGGTCAGCGTGGCCAGTGTGCTCGGCTCGTTGTACCCCGTGGCGACCCTCTTCTGGGCAAGGCTGCTCCTGGGCGAACGGTTGCGCCGTGTTCAGACCATCGGAGTCGGGCTCACCCTGGTCGGAGTGGTCGCCATCGCGGTCTGACCCCCGCGTCGTCCGTGGGAGGATCTGCACGTGACGAACTCCCCGAACAGTCCCCGTGACAGTGTCCTGGTCCGCGCCGCCAAACGTCAGAGCGTGCCGTTCACGCCGGTCTGGTTCATGCGTCAGGCGGGCCGGTCGCTGCCGGAGTACCGCAAGGTTCGCGAGGGCGTGGGAATGCTTGACTCGTGCCGTCGGCCTGACCTGGTCGCCGAGATCACGATGCAGCCGGTTCGCCGGCATGGGGTCGACGCGGCGATCTTGTTCAGCGACATCGTGGTGCCGCTGGCCGCCGTCGGCGTCGACCTTGACATCGTCCCAGGGGTGGGGCCGGTGGTCGCCCAACCGTTCCGCACGCACGCCGACCTCGACCGTATTCCGGAGCTGACGCCGGAGCACGTCCCGTACATCACCGAGGCCGTGGGGATGGTGCTCGCGGAGCTGGGCGCCACGCCGCTGATCGGTTTCGCCGGTGCGCCGTTCACCCTCGCGTCATACCTCATCGAGGGTGGGCCGTCCAAGAACCACGAGCACACCAAGGCCATGATGCATGGCGACCCGGAGCTCTGGCATGAGCTGTGTGGGCGTCTGGCACAGATCGCCGGCGCGTTCCTTCGGGTGCAGGCGCAGGCCGGGGCATCGGTCGTGCAGCTGTTCGACTCGTGGGTGGGCGCGCTGTCCCGCAACGACTACGAGACCTTTGTCCAACCGCACTCGCGGGTGGCGCTGTCGGCCGTGGCCGATCTTGACGTCCCGAAGATCCACTTCGGCACCGTCACCGGCGAGCTGCTGGCCTCGATGGGTGCCGCCGGCGCCGATGTCGTGGGCGTGGACTTCCGCACCTCCCTGACCGACGCCCGTGCCCGCCTCGGAGACCGGTATGCCGTGCAGGGCAACCTGGACCCAGCGTTGCTCTTCGCACCCTGGCCGGCGCTGGAGAAGGCCGTGCGATCGATCGTGGCCGAGGGTGCTCAGGCGCCGGGACACATCTTCAACCTGGGCCACGGCGTCCTGCCGGAGACCGACCCCGAAGTGCTGACCCGCGTCGTCCAGCTGGTCCATGAGGTATCCGCCCGCTGACCAGCTTTCACGGAGCCTCTGGACCGCCCGGCGCAGGAGCAACCGGTGCAGGAGCAACCGGTGCAGGAGCAACCGGCGGCCGGTTCGCCTGGCGGCGGCGCAACCACCACACGAGTGGTGAGCCGACCAGGGCGAAGAAGACGGCGAACGGCAGCACGGCACCGATGCCGGTGAACAGCCCCTCGGCCGAGGCCGCGAACGCGTCCCAACCGGAGCGCAGACCGGCGAGGAAACCGTTCTCTGTCACGGTCTCGTTCCCGGGTGTCCTCAGCGATACCGCCAACGTGGAGCGCTCGACGCTGTCCTTGAGTGCGGCGAGCTGTGACTCCAACGACTCCAGGTCCGCCTGTCGCAGACTCATCTCGCTCTCCAGCACAACCACCTGACCGAGGTCCTTGGCCTGGGCCATCAACGCGCGCACGCGGTCAACGCTGGCACGCATCGTCTTCAGCCGGCTCTCGGTGTCGACGTACTGCGAGGTGACGTCCTGCGAGGACGTGTTGCGCTGCAGAACAGTGCCGATCTTGCCGAGCTGGTCGAGCGCCGTATCCAGCTTGTCCGCCGGCACCGACAAGGTCAGGGTGCCGAAACCAAACCCGTCACCGAGCTCGCTCGAGGACCCTCCGTTGCCGGAGAGGGGCACCGGGTCGCCCGGGCCTCCCGTTCCGATCTGCTCACTGAGCACCTGGGCCTGCAGCCCTGTGGCAATGCTGCGCACCTGGGCCGCGGCGGCGCCGATGTCCTTGACCCGCAGCTCAAGGCTCGCGCTCTTGGTCAGCTTGGGCCCGACGCTGACCGCGGCCGACCCGGGCTTGGAGGCATCGGCCGGGGCGCCTGGCGCCACCGCGCCGGACTTGGCCT
>Ga0209587_1000290_pt1 | contig 24369 bp, 23 predicted proteins | sample NGEPerD_2_FD_184512 | JGI IMG/M metagenome (GOLD analysis project Ga0209587, IMG submission 184512) | Arctic peat soil microbial communities from the Barrow Environmental Observatory site, Barrow, Alaska, USA - NGEE PermafrostL1-D... | ecosystem: Environmental > Terrestrial > Soil > Wetlands >... | reverse complement strand
CCCTCAGCACAACGCAAGGACGCTTACTCTCCTTGAAGTTCCTTCTTCAACTGTTCGAATTCTAACTAAGAATATCCCTTTTGCCGGCGGCTTTTATTTCCGAGCCCTGCCCTACCCTCTGATCGCGCAGGGCATCAAAACCGTCAATAACGAAGGGCACCCGGCACTCGTCTATCTCCATCCCCGCGAGATCGATCCCGGGCAACCTCGGCTCACCCTCAGTCGGAAAGAAAGCCTTATTCATTATTACGGGATTAACGGGTGCGAAAAGAAGTTGATACGCATTTTGAAGAAGTTCGAGTTTACTTCGATTGAGGAGTATTATGATTTGTAAAAATATACTTTTATTTTCCTTTCTCAGATGGAATACTGTGTACTTGTCCCACTATTTCATAGATTATTAGGAATAATATGGTAATCTATCTTTATATTTAGTATAATACAATTAGTGCATTATTGATCAGTCCTTACATTTTCGAAGGGGGTAACCTAGTGAAAAAATATATTTTTACGGTGCTCATTGAAAAAGATGAAGACGGAGGATATATTGGAACTGTGCCAGAATTAAAAGGCTGCCATACCCAAGGAGATACGATCGCTGAAATAATGGCAAATGTAGATGAAGCAATCAAATTATGTTTAGAGGTTCATGCAAAAGACGGAATCCAGGTCTTTAATCCGAACTTTATCGAAGCAAAACAATTTGAGTTGGTTATCTAACCATGAGCAAATTAACGATCATCTCATCCAAAGAAATGGTAGCAATCCTAAAACGGTTAGGGTTTGATGAAATACGACAAACGGGTAGCCACAAATTATTCAGCCGCCGACAAGATGGCAGAAACACCGTCATCCCTATGCACAGCAAGGATCTCAAGCGCGGACTGATTAAAGCAATCCTCAAAGACATTGGGATAACGGATGAAGATTACGAAGCGATCCGGAAGAATTAACGGTCTCCCTAGATAACCTGTAAACCCGTTAATCGACGAATACCTCAGTAAATCAAACAACAAACGAGAATGCAGGGCTTACCCTCTGCATTCTCGTTTGTTGTTTGAAGTGTTTCTATTTTATAGATTTAAGCTTTACCAGGTCGCCCCAATTACTCGCTGTGATTATTTCAACATTTGATAAGTCTTTTCTAATACCTTTAACTTCTCCACTTATTTCAGCTATATTAAACGACATCTTATCGTGTTCTGCTTTATTGACCTGTGCCAAATGTTCTAACGCCTTTAATATCTGGGTATTTTCTTTAATTTGAGTCCCTTGGTTGTCTACCTTTTGTGATAACGTATTAATTTGATTACCTTGGTTGTCTACTTTATCTGATAATGTATTAATTTGATTACCTTGGTTGTCTACTTTATCTGATAATGTGCCGATTTGATTTTTTAGACCTTCAAGTGCCTGGAGGATTTTATTTTCCATTCCTATCACCTTCTTTCCCATCTAGTACAATATGCTCAATTATATCACAGCCTTTCGATGAAATCATTCATTTATTTTATTCTTAAGCTAACGCTGTAGCGTAGCGCGCCATTGGTCGCACATTCAGTTTGCCCAGAGATTTTGGCGCGCTCGCGAACCGTCCAGCTTGTCAAGCGGCGTAACGTGCAGACGCGTGCAGAAACCGCTCCTCCCGGCGTTCCCCCATCGCTTGCGTACAAAAAGCTCCTCCTAATCGCGCCAAATCCTACTCATCATCGAGTTGAGAATAATTGCCAGACTTACTTTAAACATATAGTACCCGCTCTTAAACGGCGTAATCGACGAACTTCCAGACAACCGTGCATCCATTTGTACGGAAATTTCGATCACTCGTAACCCGTTTCTAATCAAGGTTACGATCGAATCCGGTTCCGGGTAATCTGTGGAATAGTGGGTAGACACCACCCGTAGGGCTTTTTGATTATAGGCGCGAAACCCGGACGTAGGATCTGTGTAAGTCTTGCGAACCACGGACTGAATTGTTTTACTTAAGAAATAAATCCCTAAACGCCGGGGCCAGGCCGATTTGTATGAGGTTTTAGCTAAAAAGCGCGATCCGATCGTTACATCCGCTTCCCCCTGGAGTACGGGATCGATCAATTTCTTGATTTCTTCTGCGCGGTGTTGCCCATCTCCATCGACTTGTAAGGCCACGTCATAGTGATTCTTCACGGCATAAAGAAACCCAGTTTGGACCGCGCCTCCGATTCCAAGGTTCACGGGTAAGGAGATTACCTTCGCCCCTTGCGCACGAGCAACCTCTGCGGTTTGATCGGTTGATCCATCATCAATAACGAGTACATCGAGCCAAGGGGATGTATTTTTAAGATTTCGGACTACGGAGCCTATGTTTTCTACCTCATTTAGGGCAGGAACGATTGCTAAAATTTTGTTCATACAGCAGTTCTACACGTCCTCACTGTGGCTATTTTCTGAGCTTGCGGAGCTTTTTTCTTCCAAGTTTTTCAGGTCATCCTCGATCAGAGCGATCCGTTGTATTAAAACCCGATTATGGGAGCTTAATTTGGAAATCGCCAAGGAAAAGTGAATACATAAGACAAACACCAGAACTCCAAAAACCACAAAAATAGCGGAGGGGGCATAATAAATCCCCATCAGCTCGGCAAGGTAATCTACTCCATTTCTCCAGAGGGAAAGGACGATCATACCCAGTCCAGCAACAATCCAAATTAGAGAGTATTCCACCGCCAAACGCCGACGCCGGACTTGTTCCACGATAAAGCCGGTTACAAGTAAGCTCGTTATCAAAACGACCAATTGAACGCGTGACACTAACTTATACCCTCCTGCCTGTTCGCCGATTGATGCTTGATAGTTTTATTATTCCTTTAAGGGCCGTAACTAAAACTAGCGATCCCAAGAGGATCAGCGCGGGCATCACCGGCAGGCGATAGCGAGCGCCGGAAACCACTGTGATCATACTCACGATAAAACTATAATAAACGATAAAGAGTAAAAGAAAGCTGTATTTCTTCAAACTAAAAAGGCTAAGGAATCCTCCTAAGAGTCCCAAGATAAGGTACCCTTGATCCAATTGAACTCTCGGCACTTTGTAATTGTTTCTAGGAAGAACCGGTTGCCAGAACAGATTCTTTTCTTTAGCAAAGGTGCGCTGCAAAAACAGGACAGGATGGTGCACTATATAAGACACTGCCAATTGCTTGTATTCCTTTTCTTGTTCTGCGATTGGTAATTTTTCGATACGTGCTTTCACTTCTGGGTCATAACTCGGTTGAGTGAACCAAAAGTATCTGTCCGTAATCGTCAGTGGGTTATTCCCTAGATAAAATTCATAGGAACCATAATTGGACACCGCAATAAACTGATGGTATTTCATCCCGTTACGAATCCACCATGGACTCATGACCACAACCACCATCATCACGATGATGGCAAAATCTCGCAGGGCCGCTTTCCAACGCCAATGATGGTTCCACAGAATCCAAAATCCCAAGACAGGGAAGTAAATCAACAGTAACGGCCGAACGAGATTCGAAAGTCCGATTGCTGCTCCTAAGAGCAAGAGGGTGATGATTTTCGGCTGTTTCACCTCTTGGGCATAGAGAGCCAAAAGATACAGGAAAAGCGTGATTGTAAAAACATAGGTCACCTCTGTGAGGACGTACATCCCCCAGAAGGCAAATAACGGGTAGCCTAGGGTCATCCCATAGGGAATCCAGGCATAACCCTTACCAAACAATAATTCCCCTGTTTTATAGGCGAGCACGGCACTGGCCGCACCGAGTGTGGCATGCAGGACAACTATGACCATGCCATAACTCTTTAAACCAAACATCGCATAGATGAAAGCCAAGAGCAAAGGATAGATTGGTCCAACAATATACTCCCGTGTAAAGGCAACTGCCCGTACGATACTGTCATCCCCCTGAGCAAAATTGGCTGTATTCACAAGTCCCTTGCCTTGCAGAAAGTTCTCGGCGATGTTGGAATAGTGTAAGCCATCGGGGGAAATAAAGTAACTTACACTATACGATTTAATATAGAGAAGCTCAAGGCCTAAGGCAATGAAAAACAAGAGTCCTGTAAGCCACAGGCCTTTTCGAGGCACGAAGTTGGAGGCTCGAGGTTTGTAGTCTAGTGTTTCTTTATACTGATTATCCAATGACGTCCATCCTTTTCGAGGCACGAGGTTCGATACGCGATGTTCGAATTCTAGTGTTTTCTTTACTGTTATCCAAGTGACGTTCATCCAATTTCGAGACTTCCACTTCTACAAGTGGGAGTGCCTCGTTCTCTGCCGATTTGACGTGTTACTGAGTTAATATATCCCTAATGAGTTTCTCATTGTCAGCACTAATTACCCCAGTTCCGCCTAATATATAAGTTTTAGTAGTCTTACCGTTCAGGCTGTTTAGACGGGTCTGAGTATCCGTATTTATGCCCTCTTTGGGGATCAAGAACATTGGGCTTTCGCTCAACGCTGCAAAAGCACCACCGGATAAGCCATCTGGAAAGTTCTCTCCCGTGGCAATGATGATCGACTTAGGATCTTGATTAAAATACTTGACAATTTGTAACATCGTATCATATTTTGTATCCCCCGCCAAGCGTTGGGGGCCATAGTTTACCAGAGGGCCTCCCTTGCTGTCAAAAGCATCGGATATGGCGAATTTACCCCCTACAATAAGGGTCTTGGTCACCTGAAAGTCTTGCAAAAACTGTTTTGTGGATTCAGGTAATGTTGCCTGTGCTGTTAAAAGGATCGGAATCCCCAGAGCAGCTGCTGGAGCAGATGCGGATAGGGCGTCCGGAAAGCTTGTACTAGAAGCTAGGATCACCTGAGTGCTGGGACCATTCTTTTTGACAATCTCCCTGGCAATCTCTACAGCAGTATCGGCAGCCGTGTTACCAAAAATCCGCTCTACCGAGATATTCGCATCTGTGAGTGATTTCGCCACGGTCTTGCTTATCGCGCCTTCTCCGCCAATGATATAGACTTTACCACCTGAGCCGAGCCGTTGTATTTCTTGCAAAATTGAACTTTCGAGCTGATTAGGAGCAGTTAATAATAAGGGTGCCTTAAGGATTTTTGCCAGTGGGGCAGCCGCTAAAGCGTCTTGAAAGCGGTCTACCCGAGCGAGAAGTACAATTGGGGAAGAGTTATTCGCCCATCCCTCCTGGGAAATCTTTATAGCGGTATCTTCCGCCCGCAGCCCCTCTAGACGAGTGATGCTCACTTCCACAGGTTGTGGTTGGGGAATCGGAGTAGGAGTAGGCGTAGGTGTAGGTGTCGGAATCGGCGTAGGAGTGGGTGTAGGTGTCGGCACGGGGATATATGTTTTTTCGTAGCCGATTTTAGCTCGTTCTGTGAGATTTGCATCGAGTATTGGACCCTGTAAAACCACCAAATAATAGTTAGCTGCACTCGCCTTGGAAGTCGTTGTCCCTTCAAGCGCCAATTTGTCCGCTTCAGTCAAGAGTTTGCCGTAGGCTTTAAGTAGGCCCGTTTTTGCCTGTCCTGCAAGGCTTGCCTCTAGGTTTGGGCCCTGTAGAACCATTACATAGTCTTGGACTGCTTTCGTGAGGGAGGGGTCTGAGCCTTCAAGGAGTAGTTTATCGGCTTCAGTTAGGAGTTTACTTAGGGCATTTAGATATCCAACGTTCGCTCGTGCTAAAATGCTGGGATCCAAATTCGGGCCTTGCATAATCGTCCAGTAGTATTTCGCCGCAGTGGCATCCGAAGAATCTACACCTTCTAGGGCCAAAGCATCCGCTTCCGCTAAGAGATTGCTATAGGCACTCAGTATTTTCTGCGAGACGATCGTCTTATCCGTGACCAACGGGCTGTCATAAGTAGTGTTGTAAAATCCTAAAGCATAATACGAGCCCCAACGAGCATAGTTGTACCAGTAATCCCCGTTAGCGGCATCCGCACCGGGCCCTCCACCAGAGGAAATCAATTGATTCGCCTTAATCACTAGGTCCCCTGCATGAGTTGGGGTATGGGTACTCCAACGACTCTGGAGGCTAGGAGGAATCACAGAGGGCAAGAGGGCTTGGGAGAGTTTTGTGGCTCCAGGGGCGAAGGTAATGGCGCTATTGTACGTCTGCCCCATAAGACTAAATATCGAATCCTGATAAGCGGATTTACCCGTAATGAAATTCGGGTTATTCCTAGGACCCCAATTGTTGTAGGCCCAGACAGCAAAATACCAGTTTTCCAAAACATTACGGTCCCCGTTTCCGATTTTTGGGGAAGCCCGCCATTTCTGGTTGAGCATCTGGGCACCCACTTCAAGATTATAATCTAGGTCGTTTTTTAGTCTAGCAATCGTTTCCGTGTCAGTGGAATTATACGAAGAAATCTGCATAATCCCAATTCCTATTCCATCGCGGCCCATTAAAGGCTTATCCAATAAAGGCTGTCCTGTCGTAGGATCCAGTTCATATTGTTTCCAGCCGCTCTCCATCCAAGCAATGGCTTTGAGGAGTACTGGAGGTATGTTATATTTATTGGCCACATCTTCTATTTTTTTGCTGATATCCTGATAGTAAGCCGTTTGATCGACTGCCGCCAAAGCCGGTTTGACCGGCATAAATTGCATAAAAAAGAACCCGACTACAAGTATTGCCATAATTTTTCTGAATTGGTGTGAACGCATGTTTCCTACCCCTTCCTTATTGTGCCCTAAGTAATGGACATATCCATTCTTATTCGACAAGAAAGGCGGTAGTTCCTCCCCCATGAGTTAAAAACTAAACCCGTATCACCCTAATGGGTGATACGGGTGATACGGACTATATGGTGCGTATAAAGCTCAAAGATGTATCACTACTTTCTTCTTGAATCCAACCATCTTTCTTATAGAAACGGATAGCTCGTTCATTCCAAGCTAAAGCGGATAATCCCACCTTATTATAACCCTCACGTTTCATTTGGTCACAGAAACAACTAGTAAGTTTATTGGCTATACCAATTCCTCTATAGTTTGAGTCAACCCCGATAGCCAGTACCCTTGCTGGTGTAGATGTATCGTCTAGATTGGGGTTATTTTCACGTTTAGGGGACACAAATAGTGTCTTTAAGGCAACGAATATCTGTCCTAACCTTTGAGTAATATGTTTCCTTATATAAGCATCCCTTATATATCTCTTCATGACGATTAAGGATAATCCAATAAAATTCTGACGGTAAAACTGATAGAAAGGTTCTCCGTCTATATTACCGAGAAGAAAGCCAACAGGTCTCCCTTGAAATTTTGCCACGCTTCCATAGTTAGTAGGGGAGTTCATAAATTGAGCGCAAAAGAGCTTAAGGAATTCAGGGCCCATGTGACCAAGGAAGTGATCTGCAAAGGCATCCTCGTATAGTCGGGCAATTTCTGGTAAGTCATTTTGGCTTATGGGCTCTATCGTAATATCTGTGTTGATAATATCCATTTTGTTTAGCAGGCCCCTTTCCCTGAAAAAACTACGGAGATTGTTTTCCAGAGGATTTTCAGGTCTAACCAAAAACTCCAGATACGAACATAGTCTAAGTCATAGCCCATGGTTTCACCAAGAGTCAGCTCACTTCGCCCATTGATTTGGGCTAGCCCAGTGACCCCTGGGAGGACCTTGAGACGCCTGCGCTGCTCTTCGTTGTAAAGCTTGACAAGTTCCGGAACCTCTGGGCGGGGGCCGACCAAACTCATATTCCCGATCAGGATATTGATAAGTTGAGGTAGCTCATCCAAGCTTGTTTTTCGAAGAAAACGACCACTTCGGGTTATACGTGGATCATCTTTTTCCTGAAAAACAAAATTCTCCAAGTCGTTCACCTTTTCAAGTCTGTCCTTCATCAAAGCCTCAGCATTCTGAACCATAGTACGGAACTTATAAATCGTATAGGGCTTTCCTCCAAGACCAACCCGCGTCTGCTTGAAAAGCGCCGGTCCTGAAGAATCTGACCGAATCCAGAGAACAATGAAGAGCCAGAGCGGGGATATGATCACAAGGAGAACCGCGGCTACTAAAAGGTCAAGCAGCCGCTTCAGCCCAAGTTGCCATCGGGAATATTCAAGCTCTTTGCCCTCAGCAGCAGCTGCCGCCGAACTCTGACTCATCCGTCTGTCTCCTTTCTTCACGCCTTCCTCCTCCAGTACATCAGCAAAGACGCAGATTTTGCACGGCGTTACATAGAACCAAAACGAAAACGAAAACGTAACCAAACCAAGCCCAGCGTTCACCCCATAAGCGCACCGGGGGTTCGTCCACAACAAGTAAATGACTTGCGTAAGCAGCTAGCCAAACTTCGTCTCAAACTCTGGCGGAGGCGGGACGGAACACAGGACGTGTTCCGCCGGCAACTGAGCCAAGGATGGCGAATTGCCGGGTATCCCGCCGGAGCCAGAGGTTGAGACGTTAGTTTGGCCTGCGAAACGCACGGAATGAACGGTTGTGAACGAACCCCCCCCCCCCGTCGTCTTACCGTCGTGAACGCTCCACAATTCGCTGGACTGCAGCAACGACATCTCTTGCATCTTGCATACTCATCTTGGGATATAAAGGTAAGGATATAATCCGCTCGAAAACACCCTCAGCGACCGGAAAATCTCCTTTTTTATACCCATACGTTTCTCGGTAATACGGATGCATATGAAGGGGAATAAAGTGAACACTTGTCCCAATATTCTCTTCTTTAAGTTCTTCAATAAATTTCCCGCGATCTATGGATAGTTTATCCAGATTCAGCTTAATGATATACAAGTGCCAAGCATGCCGTGCGTAAGCGAGTTCAACTGGCACTTCAAGCTCTGGAATTTTCCCGAACTCCGCCTGATAATAGTCCGCAATTCCCTGCCGTAGTCCTTGCATCCGTTCAAGTTTAGCCAACTGAGATAGTCCCAGTCCAGCCATAATGTCTGACATGTTATCTTTGTAGCCCGGAGAAAGGATTTCATAGTACCACGAACCCACTTCAGCATATCGATTCCAGGCGTTCCTGCTCATACCATGAGCGCTCATCACGCGGATCTTATTGTACAAATCTTCATTATTTGTTGTGACCATGCCGCCTTCTCCCGTGACCAAATTCTTGGTCGCGTAAAAAGAGAACGCGGTGGCATTCCCGATTGCCCCAATCATTTTCCCTTTATACTGAGTATAAACCGCATGGGCCCCGTCTTCTAGGACAAAAAGATTATGTTCTCGAGCAATCTCCATAATCTCATCCATTTCACAAGGGTGCCCTGCTATATGCACAGGAATAATTGCTTTCGTTCGGGACGTAATTTTCTCTCGAATCTTCTTTGGATCTATATTCATCGTGACAGGCTCAATATCGACAAGCACCGGTTTAGCCCCCGTATGAATCACCACATTAACTGAAGCGGCAAAGGTCATCGGAGTGGTCAAAACTTCTGCCCCTTCGCCAAGGCCAGCTGCCACGAGAGAAAGATGCAACGCGGCTGTACAAGAGTTAACAGCCACAGCATACTTTGCTCCGACATAAGCGGCAAACTGTTTCTCAAACTCCATGGTTTTAGGGCCCTTAGCGATCCAACCTGACCGCAAAGTATCCACGACCTCAGCGATATCGTCCTCTTCCATTAAAGGGACATTGTAGGGTAGGAACTCTTGACGTTTGCTCACAACTTATTACCTCCATAGTGACTTTAATCCTATTTCATAAAGGAAGCTTTACTTAACAGATATCAAATCCCTAGCTCTCTGAGCCACTTCTGGATAATTTCTGACCAGGTATAGTGGTCTTCTACAAACTTTCGACCTTTCCGCCCCATCTCAAGGCGGTCAGGATTCTCCTTCAATTCGACGATGATCCGAGCGAGCTCTTCACTGTTCTCTGGCTCAGCAACCACCCCACCACCCGAAGAAAGGACCAGTTCGGCTGCTTCCCCTTCTCCAGAATAAATGACTGGAACCGCTGATCCGAGCGCAGGGAACATCTTCGAGGGTCGCGCGCCCTCGAAGAGCTTATGTTTCTTTAAAGGAACAATACTCGCGGAGGACAAGGAGAAATATCTCGGCATTTCCTGAACAGGTTGAAAGTCTACAAAGAGGACATTTGTTAATCCTTTTTCCTTGACGAGTGCTTCGAGCATCGGCTTCTCCGTGCCATCGCCCACAAAGAGGAAACGAAGATCTGTCTTATCTTTCAGTATTTCTGCAGTTTGGATAACGGATTCAAGGCCCTGAGCATAGCCCATAGTTCCGGCGTAAATCAAAACAAAATCGTCTTCTTTAATACCAAGCTTCTTGGCCATCTCCACATCGCGTTCCCGCGGTGCAAATAATTCAAGGTTTACCCCGTTCGGTAAGAAGGTCACTTTTTCCTGGGGCACACCGCGTTCCACTAGGGACGTGCGAATTCCTTCTGTTTGGCAAGATATCTTCCACGCTTTGCGGTAAAGTAGTTTTTCCAGTCCCTCCGCTGCTTTAATCATCCATCGGCTGTTGACAAGGCCCAGCGCAACGGCGGATTCTGGCCAGAGATCTGAAATATTCATGATAATGCGTGTTCGAGTGAACCACCCATAGACCAGGGCTGTGATTCCCAGAAAAAGAGGCGGGGATTCAAAGAATAATACATCTTGCTTCCCGGCTTTACTTAAGCCCCAAAAAGACGAAAATACAAAGGAAAAATAATTAAGCAAACGCTTCCAAAACCGCCCCCGTTGCACGGGATAAATCCAAGTCCGCCAAACCGGAATTCCCTCTACCTCGTCCTTCATACTCCAATGGCCTCGGTATTTGGGTGGGATCACGCCGCTGGGATGATTAGGGAACGAGGTCACCACAGTGACCTGATGTCCGTTACGCTGTAGCCCCTTCGCGAGTTCCTTGAGCCGAACCTGTGCCGCCCCAGACTCCGGTGGGAAATATTGTGTTAACATTAAAATGCGCAATCAGACCGCCGCTCCTTCAAACCTTTTCAAGTGCGTTTAGTGAATAAATTTCTTAATCATTTCGCTATGCTTGGCATAAAGGGCCCGGCCAATACGAGCTGCGAGTGTCCGGTTGCGGTAAGCATAGAGATATTTTCGTTCTGTGCTCCCAAAACTCTTTTTGAATTTAGCAATACTGGGGATATTCGCGCCTACCATATCGTAGAGCTGAATCCCCAAGGTTTGGGCTCGTTTTAAGTATTCCCACTGCAGGAGATTATTGGGCACAACTTTATTGTACTCCCTATCCGAAACCCCGTCTAGGTAATACCCGACATTCCTGTCCCGGGGAAAAATTCCACCCGCAATAAGTTTCCCTTCATAGCGGGCGAGTAACACGACTAAGTCCCCGTTCGCATATAGGTTTTGCCAAAGTGCTGTGAAGTATTCCTTGCTAAACGGGGGCTGCTTATCCTGACGACGATAAACGCCGCACGATAGTATATAGTATTGCTCCAGCCACTCTTCAAGGGACTGGGGTTCAACCACTTCTACCCCGGATTTTTCTGCTTTTCGTACGGCATTGCGACAGCGAACTTCAAGTCCTGCCCAAAGAGCATCCACATCGTTGGTCATCGGCAATTCTAACGTGATGAATTCCTTTACAATATACCCACTTTGTTCCAAAACGTCTCTTTCCACCATTTCTGGAAAAACGAGTTCCAGATAATCAATATGTTTGTCTGCTGCATATGCCTCGAGGGCAGGCAGAAATTCAGCCAAAGGGACCGAACCTATCGGTCCACTATGGGGGGTTGCAACCCCGAGTAGTGGACTTCCTGCTAATTTCAAGAAGCTCATCTTCCGCTCTACTAAGGGCAACAGACCCTTTAATACTCCTGCTTCGTTAAATATACCTAAGCGGTGAACCTTTACATCGAAGCCTGCTTCGAGGACGTCTTGCCATTCCCAACGATGAAAGAGAGACCCCTGAGTTGTCCCACTTAAAAATTCTTGCCATTCTTCGCGGTCGATGGCCCGTAATGTTAGACTCACGTCTTTTTCTCACTCCCTGCTTCACCCAATAAACTAACCATCATTCCCATGCTGAGCCAGATCATCGGATCTTCAAAAAAACGCCCTTCGGCTTGGGAGCTGATGAAAACTGTAACAATCCATAGAAAGTACCCCACCCCGGGAATATACCGCTCGAGCCCGTTTGTGTCAATACTGCCCATCGCGCGCTCACGTCGTAAACGCCCTAACACCCTTACTAAACACCACCAAACCCATGCTAGGGCGACTAATCCAATTAAGCCGAGTTCTGCTGCAATCGTTAGAATCGTCGTATGTGAGACGGTCACCCCCTCAACAAACGGTATCACGGTCTTGAAACTTATGTAATGAGGGGTCAAAAACATCGCCTGAAATCCGCCCAAGCCTACCCCGAAAATAGGGTGGTCTGTAAACATCGCCCAAGCCACTTTAACTAAATATTCCCGCTGGGGATCCAGCGCTCTAAACCCTGCACGAAGGGTCAGCAGGCGGTGCCAGACCGTCGGGCTCATCACAACAATACCAGCCCCTATGATTCCCATCAGTGCAATCGGCTGGATCATTCGTTTACGAGGAATAAGCAGGAGCATCAACGCTAAGACGATGACCAAGGATAATTCTCCACTACGCGATAGCGTTATGGCCAACGCCCCCATCAAGCCCAAGAGCGAGGAAAAATACATAACGCGCTTCTTTAGGTCAGCGTTATAGTATTGAAGGATTAAATTCGCCACGATACCCATCACTAGGTAGCGGGCAAAAATATTCGGATCAACAAAGGTGGCATTAACACGGGCAAGCTCTCCCACGGCTAAATAGCCTCGCCAAATAAAATGTCGAGTCAGTCCTTCATATAACGCAAGCGGGACGAGGGCGACCCCGACCCAGTGCACGATCTGAAACGGAAGAAAGGTGTGTTTCCGCTCCGCAAGTAGAGCGATGCTGAGGAAAAGCAAACCTAATGTCAGCAGTCGAGCAACTTCAACCGCAGTATCTCCTCGTCCAATGGTATAAAAGAGGCTAAACGCCCCAACCGCAAGGTAAATCAAAAGAGCACGCGTCAAGAAATGCTTGAGAATTACGTTCAGTTTCCCACGTTTTTCGGGGTCAAGCCAGAGCTGCCAAAGAGCTGCTCCGATAATCCCAACCGTGAAGAGACGAGCGAGACTACCCAACTGGGAACCGATGGGTCCCAACAAAGGAAACCAGGTGATGGAAATGTCGAAGGCAACTGCCCCAGCGAGTAACGAGATCAGGACACTAGGTTTTTTCCAGCCGACATAAAACACTGTTCCAACGCTCAGAAGGAAAAATCCCCATTTCAGGAAGGTAAGCCCCACGTCAATTCTCTCCTTCCACTTCTAGTGTAACCAAGCCCTGGGCCGGTAAATCAATATAACCCTTTCCCACCTCGTAGGGTACGGAAGCCGCTCGGACCCTGGTAGGATCGAGATGCAGGCGAAGCCGAACGGGCGGAATCGGCGTGACCGACGGATCAGACACGTCCAACGGATTCGCTGGAATTGATGGCCCTGCACACGTTATCTGCCAATGGGTCCCCTCAATTGAAAGTCCCACTTCGCACGCGCGCCTCAGGGTAAACCAACGTAAGACGTCTCGCGGAACGGCAATCCAGGCGCCATCCATCTTGCCCTGGGCGATCAAGCGTTCATAAACTTCTCCCCAAAAACGAGGAGCGGTAAAACTCTGATTGTGCCACAGTAAGCTCACCGCCCCACCGAAGCGCTTGGCCCAATCCAGAATAGGCTTAGCCTGGTGAAACGCGTCTTCCCGGTTCAAGTCGAGGTATTCCTCCCCTAGCAGGGCACCGTCTTGGATATGAAGTGGCAGCTCCCAAAGTGTTTGGCAATTTAGCGGATGATACGGTTGTAGGGTGCCAGCTCGAAAGCCCACAACTTCATTAAACCCAACCGTTGCATCGTATTGAAACCCGCCTTCTTCCAACACCTCATAGGATTGTGGCGACTTAAAATACAGCCAATGCATGCGTACACCGATATTCTCCTGTCCGGTTAGATTGGCAACGCGATCATATTCAGCCCGAGCCGCTGGGATGTCATGCCAAGCATCAATCCCATGCACCCCTGCTTCCCAGCCATCTTGTTCCAAGCGGTTGAGCATTTGTTTATGCATGCTCACCTCATAAAACGACGCCCGGTTTGCCGGCGCACTTTGACTATCTTTGTCTCTACTTTTCCGTAAGCGTTCTGGAAGAATACCAGGCTTCTTGGGAAAGGGCATAAAATAAAGACTTGACCGAACCTCTAAGCGTTTTTCTAGCTCGATAAGGGTTGGCAGAGCCCGTTGCCAGACGTCTTGCCCTATGCCCACTTTAGCTAGCCAAGTCCTTGCCATTTCCCAAAGGGCTTGACAGTATTCAGACGTTTGAACCTTTCCTGCTCGCCAACGTTTCCAGTTTAAAACAGAACTGCGGTAAAAATACCCTAAAAACGTACGGGCGATCGGCATTTCTTTAAGGCTTAAGATATCAAGGTCATGGGTCAACGTCATAGCGTACGAATATCCCCACGGGACGGGCGGAAGTTCTATGTAATTTATGACCTCACGGCGAAGCACCTTTCGAATTTCTTCAAGCATTAGATCGAGAATCGGCTCACCGACGTTTTCGTCCGTAAACTCCCGACCTTCCATTAATAGTCGAGTGCCCTCAAGACCCAGATTAAAAGGCAAGGTCATCAACCGAAGACCTGACGTTCCTCCTGTTACGGGTCCACAGACCATGATTAGAGGTAAAGGGTTCCCCCTATCTCGTCCTGCAAGGTTCGGTATGAGTTCCTTTAAACACGAAAGGGAAATTCCATCGACTATAATTGCCTTATAATTTGGCAACTCAACGTTGTCCACACAAAAGGGGACGCCTAAAAAACCCGCGATCTCTCGGTAGATTGTCTCGAGTGGTTCTGCGACAAAAAAGCCAATTTGCCCTAACTTTGATCCTGGATTTCGGTCTTGTGCTGCACCCACGAAGTTACCCTCTCTTCTTTTCGAGCGCAGCCACGATTTCCTCACTGGCTCGACCGTTTCCATAAAGATTATCCAGATACGGTGGTAAAGGGCTTTTGCGGTAACGTGTAACAGCCGCCACGATCTCCGCTGTGTTCGCACCCGCAAGCGTATTCCAACCCGTATGTACGGTCTCTACCCACTCTGTTTCATCCCTAAGTGTCACACAAGGAACCTGCCAAAGATAGGCTTCTTTCTGCACGCCACCGGAGTCTGTCAGAATGAGCTCGGCCTCTTTCTCTAAGATAATCATTTCCAGATATCCGACAGGCTCGATGACTTCAACATTTTCTGGCAACGTCATTTGACGCTCTAAGATAAGTTTCTTCGTACGAGGGTGAAGAGGAAGCACAACTCGCGCCTCGATCTGGGCAAAGGCCTTTAGAATGCCTTCCAGCCGGTCCTGGTTATCCGTATTTTCAGCCCGGTGCACGGTAGCCAAGAGATACGACTTCTTCAAATAGTGGAGGTTCCCTGCGATATTTCTTTCCTCCGCTCGACGTGCATGGAAATACAAGGCGTCAGCCATGACATCCCCGGTCCGTACTACGCCTTCAATTAACCCTTCCTTCGCCAGATTTTTCACAGCCTGATCAGTCGGACAGAACATCAGGGTTGAGACATGATCCGTCAACACTCGGTTCACTTCTTCCGGCATCTGGCGGTTATAACTTCGCAGCCCAGCTTCGACGTGAGCGATCGGGATATGAAGCTTGGCGGCGGCCAAGGCACCTGCCAACGTAGAGTTGGTATCTCCATACACGAGAACCCAGTCCGGTTTTTCCTTCAGCAACACCTCTTCTACACCTGTTAACATTTCGCCAGTTTGCGCGCCGTGCTGCTTAGACCCAACGCCTAGAAAATAATCAGGTTTGGGAATTCCCAATTCTTCAAAGAACACATCGGACATCTGGTAATCGTAATGCTGACCCGTGTGCACTATTTTTTCTTCGTGCTGCTTTCTTAAAGCCTCTGAAAGGGGAGCAGCTTTAATAAATTGTGGCCTAGCGCCCAGTATGGTTATTATTTTCATACTTTTTACTCCTTGTTGCCTACTTATTGGTTAGAAGCATCCATCTTAACTTGCCTTAGCCCGACGCGTTACTTGACGTAGAATATATCCACCGATACGTTGGAAATCCTTATCAAGGCTAAGCAGGATTACTAGGTAAAGAGTCCCGGCTATGCCCGCTGAGGCCAGCGGATGCAGGTGGCGCAAGAAATAGGCTGTAATTCCCATGGTGGTTGAAGCGATAACGATGACTGGGAGTTGCCGCCAGATCTGAATTTTATAAACCTTGTGCCGAACAATCCCGTAGTACATGACAAACACATAAAGTTCAGTGATGAGTGTCGCCACGCTTGCGCCATAAATCCCATACCGGGGAATCGCATAAAGATTGATGATAATATTTAATAAAGCGGCACTGCCCTGAATCTTAGCACGGGTCCATTGCCGGTTTGTCGTTGTCAATACATCTCCTAGCGAGAAACTTAAACATTCAAAGGCAAAAAACCAACTTAAAAGCATCATGATCGGGATCGATTGAGGAAAACGGTTATTGTAGAGCCAAGTTAACAAGGGATCAGCCAAGACAAATAACAGTACACTGCCTGGAAGCCCGACAGCACTTAGGACTTTGAAAATCTTTTCAATGGTTCCTTGGTGTTTCTCCTTACTTTCCACCCCAAGTTGAAATAGAATTGGGTAGAGCACGCTTGTCAAAATACCAGGAATAAATAACAGAATAGCAATTAGGCCATAGGCTGCCGAATAAATTCCTACTTCTGTAGTGGTGCGCATTAAAGAGAGCATTAACATGTCTATCTGAAAATAGACATATAAAAATATGACTGCAATCCCGAAGGGCAGTCCCCGCTTAAGCATATCACGTAGGCGGCGCAGATCAAATTCAAGGCGTATATGACGTCGAAGGTGGGCATATAACAGGAGCGAAATCAGAACAGCCGTCACGAGTTGAGTAACGGTTATCGTCACCACATTTCCCTTTTTAACCAAAACTAGGATTGTCAAGGCTCCAATGAGAAACGTCGATAGAAACTGATATAGGGCAGCGAGATACATTTGCTGTTTGGCTTGGAAATAGTTATAAACGGTGCTGTTTAAGGCGTTTAAGGCACTGGCCAGACCAAAGACCATGATCATGCTCTGAATGGATTGATTATAGCCAGCTGGGTGCATTAAAATGAGCATCAGGGCATAGATCACTAGTAAGGTAAACCCTTTAAATAAGAGGGTATTCCCCAGATAAAGCGGTAAAACGCTTTCATCTCGAGAGCCCTCTTGAACCATGTAGTTACTCAAGCCAAAATCTGCGAATAAGACAAACGTACTGACAAAGGCGAGAGAGGATCTGTATTCTCCAAGCGTTTCCGGCCCTAGATAACGAGCGACTGAGATTCCCACAACTGCGGAAATCGCTTTGGAAAGCACACTGGCCACGCTTAAAGCGGCAGCATTCTTAAGGACTAAACGAAGTTCCACAGGGGTTCTCCCTTCTATTGATGAATGATCTCCTCATAGACCTGGAGTGTCTGCTGGGCATTGTATTCCCAAGTGAATTTATGGGTGACCAGGTCTCTTCCCCTGCAACCCATCGCTGCCGCTTGTTCTTGATGGTTGAAGAGTTCACGAATTGCTTCAGTGAGGGCCAAGACGTCCTTGCGTGGAACAGCTTTGCCAACTCCTTCTTGAGCGAGGATCTCAGAGATTCCTTCTCCACTGGTGCCAATAATAGGTTTACCGTTGGCCATCGCTTCTAAATATACAACACCAAAGGCTTCATTCCAACTCGGCAAGATAAATAGTTCACACTGGGCCATTTCGCGCATGGCTTCGTGATGAGGTAAGCTTCCCAAGAACAGGACATGCTCACTTAATCCTAATTGCTCCGTGAGCGCCTCCAGCCTGGCTCGTTCCGATCCATCCCCTACAATCCGGTACTCTAAGTCCGGAAATTCGCGGATAAGCTCTGGAAGTGCCTTTAGTACCACGGCATGCCCTTTGTCGGGGCGCAGGAATCCTACTGTAAGTAAACGACGTCGAGCTGCCCTTAGTCCGTGATCCAAGAGGGTGCCCTGTTGTTCAGGTCGTTGAACGTCTGCAAAATCCACGCCATTATAGATAACCCTGTATTTCGCGAGCTGATCTGCCCACGCTTTTAGGCCATACTGGTTTTTGAGTTTATCGCTTACCAGGATAACTCCTGCTGCACCGTTAAGCGTCGCCCGGACACTCTCAGCACAGGTTCGACTGCGTTCTAGGGTATAAGCAAAATCCTGCCCATGAATCGTGACCACGACGGGTATGTTATACTTCCGGCCAAATCTCAAAGCGGCCGCTCCATCCGGATGAGCGACATGAGCATGGATAATATCCACCCCTCGGGCTATTTGTTCTGTAAAGACCCGTCGTATCCCACGTGCAAACGTTTGCGGGTAATATTCGAAAAATAGGGAGCGGGGAAATTCTAAAACCCGAGGGTGAAAGACGGGGAAGCCATCCGGTTGTTCTTGGTAGGGAACTGAGGGGTACCCTCCCCATTTTCCTCGTCCAGCCATGAAACCTGGCAGCCAAGGGACCGGGGCGACGACGCTAATCTCTACTCCAAGACGCGCTAAAGCAACCGCCTGCTGGCGAACAAAAATCCCACCTAATGAACTAACTGCATTCGGGTACATATGAGAAAGCATTAAAACACGCATTTCACTGATCCCTCGCTGCGAGTATTCGTTCATAGAGTCTTAAAAGTTTACTTTGTTCTTGTTCCCAAGTATATTCTCGGTTAAAGGCATCCCAGCCATTTTGCCCTAATTGCAAAGAATCCTTCGGATTCTCTAATAAGGCACAAATACCTTGCGCCAGACTTTCCGGATCCCCAGGCTCTATGAGTAGTCCGCACTGGTTCTTGGTAATGATCTCCTCGATATAACCAAATCGGGAACCAAGCACAGGGATGCCTGCAGCCATGTATTCTAGAAGCTTTACCGGAATCGCCTTTCGATAATTTAGAGTATTAAGTAGGGGAACCAGAGCGATGGAACTCATGGCCAAGATATTGGGTACTTGCTCATAAGGAACTTTGCCTCTTAAATGAATATTTCCTTGTTCTAACCAAGGATTAAGATCAGCGAATTCCGGTCCTAAATCATCTGTTTCGACTGGACCAACAAGTTCACATACAACCTCAGGGTGTTTTCTCCTAACTAAAGGTATAGCCCGTAGGATAATTTCGAGGCCCCGTTCTCGGTTAATTCCACCCAGATATAAAATGACCGGAGGTTTCACATTTTCCGGTCGGGGGAATTCGAACTGCTGTTTCAACGGATAGTTGTGAAGGATTTCCCCTTCCGGGTTTACCTGGCGAAAAAGCTCTGCCATGTGACCGTTAACGGTAATAATACCAGCAAAGGAGCGAGCCGCCCGCTTTTCTATAAAGTCAACAGTCCGGGCCACCAATTTGCGCAACGGCTTTGGCAGCCAATAGCGTGTAAGCAAGCTGTCTCCATAATATTCATGCACATCATAAATCACAGGTTTGCACTGCTTTCGCCCTAACCAGAGCGCCACTGGTATCAAGTCCGGATCATGAAAATGATAGATGTCAGCGTTTTCCTGAACTGCAAGTTGGTAGAGGGCTTTAAGACGCCAAATTCTATCTTTCCGGGAGGAAAGTGGAGCTACAGCCTGAATCCGAATGCCTTCTATTACTTCAGATTTTTCATGGGGGGCGACAATCACCACTTCATAGCCCGCTTCGACTAAGCTTTTGGCTTCCTTATGAAAAATGCGTTCATCAAACGGTGAATGTGCTGTGGTCAAAATACAGACTTTCAATCGTATTCCCCTTCTATTCTATAAATTATACCCATAAATAGGGCTACTAGGGTCATTAGTTGAAGGTTGTAAAACGTCCCAGCGGTAATGTTATACACGAATATCGCCAGGGTTGCTGCGGTAAATGCGAGAGAAAGTAGAGTTTTAGTTTCTCGTATCCCTGTTTCAGTTGCGTAGAAATTCAATACTTTTGCCCTTCGCAGGGCTGCTTTAGCTGGTCGGAGGAAAAACCAGAGATAAAAGACTAATCCCAAGACACCGTAGCGACGGGCCACTAGGGCATATTCATCATCAACCAAGGTGGTCATATTGCTTTTAGCCGTACCCCAACCGAGAATTGGTGATTTTTTAATAAGTTCGAACGCATCACCTGCCCGCATAAAATGGCCTTGGGCTGAAGTACTCTTATCCAAATTGGTGGCTTCATTCATGCGAGACACAAAACCTCGCGGTGAGGTGTAAAATATCGTCAACGTTAATACAAATAGCACACCTACTTTTAACAGAATACCCTTTTTCCAATGGAATTTAAACATAGCCCAAACACTCAAGAACGTAAGCACCGAGGCCGTTGCCAAGAAAGCCGTTCGTGAAATGGTCATAAACGTCAGTTTTAGGGCCAGCGCATTCGCTAGGATAAGTACCCAAGCATTAGAACGATCAGTTCTCCGAAAATAAAACCAGGTCACAAATAAGGTCATCGTGAGAACGGAGAAGATACCCATAACATTCGGGTTATCAAAGGTGCCCAAAATTCGAGGTGGATTAGCGTCTACTAGGTTATTTAAATGAGATTGGGCAAAAAATGGTGTTAGCCACTCATTTACGTTCGCAATATTCAGGAATTGGCCCCACGAAAGCAAAATAATAAAGCCAAATCCAACGAGAAAGGTATTCCTCAACACATAGAATTCTCCCTCTTGCAAATCCAAAGAGATGGCTAGGGTGATGACTAAGTAGTATTTAACAATCATGACCCATTCCATGACGTCCCGAAGGCCAAAAGACATACCTAAGAAAAACACCGCGTATACATTGGAAATAGCGATAGACCCCAATAAGAGCAAGAAAACCTTTGTCACCGCCAGCTGAGCCCTTCTCTGACCTTCCAAATTAGATAACCCAAGGTCGTAGAACGAGCGAGCACGGGAGCGAAAATGGCGTGCTAACCAGAAAAGAAGATTGACTGCAATAGCTCCAAAAATTAGCACTTCATCCAGACGAACACGCGGCAAACTCGGGCGGATTTCAAAAGAAGGCAGGAGCATAGCCGATAACATTATAAGAATAATCAGTAGCAATTTATTAGAGTTAGTTCGAGTAACACCTATGTTCCAAAACATTTTTCTCCCCCTTGCTAGTCTAACCTTTAGTCCACTTTCAAGACTCCCTCACCGAAGTCTCGATGTTCAGAATTAGTTGAACGGTTCACGATGGCTGCGATCTCTTGTTGTTGCTCAAAGCTCAATTCAGGGTAACAAGGTATTGCTAGGGCTTGTTCACAAGCTTTTTCTGCCACTGGAAAATCCCCAACCTTATAACCGAGAGCCGCAAACGCCTTTTGTAAGTGGAGCGGAACGGGGTAATAGATAGCATGGGCCACTCCGCCGACCTTCAGGCGCTCCATGAGAGCACTACGTTCTTCTGTCCGAAGCACATACAAATGATAGATGGGTAAGGCTTGGGGATCGCGGCCCGGTAGCTGAACCGCTGCATTCGCAAGAAGTTCATCATAGACCTTGGCCTTTTCCCGGCGTCCTGCATTCCAAACGTCGAGATAACGCAGCTTGACCCGTAAAATTGCAGCTTGGAGCTCATCAAGACGGCTGTTATACCCTATTTCGTCATGATAATACTTGGTTTTACAGCCATGGAAACGAAGCATCCGGAGCTGTGCGGCCAAGTCTTCATCATTTGTGACGATCATGCCAGCATCTCCATAGGCTCCTAAATTTTTGGTTGGAAAAAAGCTAAAGGTTGAGGCATGTCCAATAGAGCCAGCTTTTTGCCCTCCATACTCTGCCCCAATTGCTTGAGCAGCGTCTTCAATGACTTTTAGGTCATGACGAGCGGCAATTTCCATGACTTTTTTAACATCCACCATTTGACCAAAAATATGTACGGGGATGATGGCTTTTGTTTTAGCTGTTATTTTTCCCTCAAGTTGAGTTAAGTCCAGATTCAGTGTCACTGGGTCAATATCTACGAAAACCGGCGTTGCCCCAACGAGAGCAATCGTTTCTGCGGTTGCAAAGAACGTAAACGGAGTGGTGATTACTTCATCTCCCGGACCAATACCGAAGGCTTTAAGCGTTAGCACCAAAGCATCCGTACCATTGGCTACTGCCACCGCTTCCTTCGTCCCGCAGAAAGCCGCGATTTCCTTCTCTAACGTCTTCATTTCCGGCCCTAGAATATATACTGAAGAATCCAGCACGTTTTGGATAGCTTGATTAATTTCTTCTTTGATCGTTAAGTACTGGGCTTGGAGGTCTAGTAGTGGGATACGCATAGAAATCTTCCTTTCCAATAATCTTAGTGGAACACGGGCTAGACAGGGGAACAGTTCTTTTGTCTTGGAGGATTTTGCTTTACAACGTTTCCTCCGTAAGCTACGTAGACCAAACTAACGCTCAAAGCCGTCCGCTCCGACGAGTTCCCGGCAATTCGCCATCCCTGGCTCAGCTGCCGGTTGGAAACGTCCTTGTTTCCAACTCGTCTCCGCAGACAGCTTTTCGCGAAGTTTGGTAAGCTACTCGCTTTAGTCGTTCTCTTTTGTAAATCAAAACCTCCCTGTGGTCATGAGAACAAGGGGACGGTTCTCTTGTTTCACGATTTGATGTTAACAACAACATACAAACCGTGCCCTGTCTTGTTTATTTTTCTGGGGGAAGGAGTTCTTCCTCTGGTACTTCTCGAAGGTCTTTGGCTGGGAACCCTTTGAGGACACGTTTTTCTGTGGTGTCTTTCGTAACTAAGGCTCCAGCAGCAACAAAGGTCTCCGGAGCAACGTTTATGCCTGGCAAGAGGATGGCGCCTCCGCCGATACGGGCCCCGCGTTGAATTATCGGACCCTTGATTGATTTAAAGCGTTTTTCGGTACGCCCCATATAGTTATCATTGGTCGTCGTAACCATAGGTGCTATAAACACGCGTTCTTCGATCTCCATATAAGCCGTGATATACGAACCTGTCTGAATCTTAGTGTACGCACCAATTTTGGTACCATTTTCTACTGCGACTCCGCTGCCTATGACAACGTTCTGCCCAATCGAGCACCTCTCCCGCACTATAGCTCCGTCTCCAACAAAGGCTGCGTCGGCATAGCTCGTCCCTGCATAGAGGACGGCAGAGCACCCGACTGTGAACCCCTTTCCCATTCGAAGAGGAGGTAACTCTGCTTGTGTTTTAACCGTACTCGTAGCCGCAGCCTTCGGCAAACGTCCGATCGAAGAGTTACTCCCGATAAAGCCGTTCTCGCCAAGTTCAACTTGCGGGTAAATCGTGGTGTGATCCCCTATGCGGGTCCGAGCGCCTATGCTTGACCCTGCCCCAATTGTAACATAATTTCCAAGTATGCTACCAGCGCCTACTCTAGATCCGTCGCCAAGGACACAGCCAACTCCTAGGACGACATTTTCCCCAAGCACGACATTTTCTCCGAGCACGCAGAAAGGCCCAATTGTTACGCTGGCCGGGATCGTTGCACTGGGCGCGATCATCTGTGGCATATTAATTTCAGACATTAGCTTTCACCTCTTCCTTATGGACATTGTCTTAGCAGACACGGCGGACGTTCTTGTCTTGTCTTGTCTTGTCTTGTCTTGTCTTGTCTTGGAGGATTTTGCTTTACAACGTTCGCTCCGTAAGCTACGTAGACCAAACTAACGCGAAAAGCTGACAGCTCCGACGAGTTCCCGGCAATTCGCCATCCTTGGCTCAGCTGCCGGTTGGAAACGTCCTTGTTTCCAACTCGTCTCCGCCGCCAGCTTTTCGCGAAGTTTGGTAAGCTACTCGCTTGAGTCGTTCTCTTTTGTAAATCAAAACCTCCCTGTGGTCATGAGAACAAGGAACTTTTAAGTATGCCTTCGTAGAAACCCATGATTCCGTAATCTTTGTCCGGAGAGTTACGCTTACAGTTAGCGATGAATCTACGTGAGCAGCTAACCGAACTTTGGGAAACTGCTCTTTGCTTGCCATCATCCTTGGTTCTGGCGGCACTCGACCATACGGCATCTAGCCATCCTCTAATCTCGAACATCCTTGTTCGAGTCCTTGGACAGCGCTCTAATCTTGAACGTCCTGCTCTAGTCTTGTCCAACGGATGTCGAATTGGCGGGACCCCGCTCACCTTCAATCAATTCCGAGACACCCACTTCTATAAGTGGGTGTTCCGATTTCCACTTCGGTGGGGGTAGACTCCCAATGTCGTAAACTTAATTTGTAATAAAAAGGGAATTGCAAAAAAACTAAAATATTTTCTTAAATAATCACAATAAATGCCAAAACCACTTGACAAGTCCTAAATCTCCCCACAATCGAATTGAA
>Ga0209587_1000289_pt1 | contig 24392 bp, 27 predicted proteins | sample NGEPerD_2_FD_184512 | JGI IMG/M metagenome (GOLD analysis project Ga0209587, IMG submission 184512) | Arctic peat soil microbial communities from the Barrow Environmental Observatory site, Barrow, Alaska, USA - NGEE PermafrostL1-D... | ecosystem: Environmental > Terrestrial > Soil > Wetlands >... | reverse complement strand
TCTCGGAATATCGGGGGCATCGCGAACCGGCCGCACTCAAGGACCTGGTGGATCACGTCGCCGGCACGCTGGCGGTAATCCTGATGCTGATCACCGTGACCGGCGTCATCGCGGCGCCGCTGCTGGTTTCAGTGTTCGCGCCGGGGTTCATGGACAACCCCGAGCGACACGCACTGACCGCGGACTTGTTGCGCGTGACCTTCCCGTATATTTTTTTCATATCGTTAACCGCGCTGGCCGGCGGCATTCTGAATAGCGTCGGCCGCTTCGCCGTGCCGGCTTTCACGCCCGTATTTTTGAACCTGTCGCTGATCGCGGCGAGCCTGTGGCTTGCGCCCTCGTTCGAGCGGCCCATCACCGGGCTGGCGTGGGGCGTCTTTATCGCCGGTGTGGTGCAACTGGCGTTTCAGCTTCCATTTCTGTACCGGCTGAAGCTGCTGCCGCGTCCGCGGCTCGCGCGCGCGCATGAGGGTGTGCGACGCATACTGCGCCTGATGGGGCCGGCGATTTTTGGTTCGTCGGTAGTGCAGATCAACGTGTTGTTCAACACCATGATCGCATCGTTTCTGGCCGTCGGTAGCATCAGCTGGCTGTACGCGTCCGACCGCTTCGTGGAGCTGCCGCTGGCGCTGCTGGGCGTGGCCACCGCCACCGTCATTCTGCCGCGCTTGTCGCAACAGCATACGCGCCAGTCGGGACCGGCGTTCAGCCAGACGCTGGACTGGGCGCTGCGCATCTCCGTGCTGGTCGCGGTGCCCGCCACGGCCGGGCTGGTGCTGCTCGCCGGACCGATTATCGCCACCCTGCTTCAATACCGCGAATTCACGGCCGTCGATACAGGGATGTCCACCATGAGCCTGATCGCCTATGGCGCCGGGCTGCCGGCGTTCATTTTGATCAAGGTGCTGGCGCCGGGTTTTTACGCACGCCAGGATACACGCACGCCGGTGCGCATTGGCGTGATCGCGGTGCTGTCCAACATGGCGCTCAACGTGCTGATCGTGGCGCCGTGGCTTTACTTCGATGTCCCGGGTCCACACGCGGGGCTGGCGGCGGGCACGACTTTATCGGCTTACCTGAATGCCATTCTGTTATATCACCGGCTGCGCGGCGATGGCGTATATCACGTGCAACCGGGCTGGGCCGGGCTGACGCTCAGGGTAGTCGCGGCGACGGCGGTGATGGGGGGCGTGCTGTTCATGATGACACCAGCGGCGGGCGCATGGAGCGAATGGGACGCGACCCAGCGAGGGCTGCATTTGTGCATCCTCATCGCGCTGGGTGCGGCTGCATACGTGCTGAGCCTGGCGCTGTTGGGCGCCAGGCCCCGACAGTTCGCGGCGGGCGCGGCCTGATGGAGCTGATCCGCAGTCTATACAATCTGCGCGTGGCGCCTCGTGCTTGTGTGGCGACCATCGGCAACTTCGATGGCGTCCATCTGGGACATCAGGCGGTACTGACGACGCTTGCCGCCCGCGCCACGGAGCTGCGATTACCGTCCGTGGCGATCATCTTCGAGCCGCTGCCGCGCGAATTCCTGCATCCGCCCTCGGCACCGCCGCGTTTGACCCGCTTGCGCGAGAAGCTGATGGTATTGCGAGAACACAGAATCGATAGTGTGCTGTGCCTGCGCTTTGACGCGGCACTGGCGGCGATGAGCGCCACCGAGTTCATCGACCGGATATTGATCCTCGGTCTGGATGTGCGCTATCTGGTGCTGGGCGATGACTTTCATTTCGGCAAGGATCGGCAAGGGAATTTTGTTACCTTGCGCGCCGCCGGCAGCACTTACGGCTTTGAAGTGGACAACATGCCGACCTTTCAGGTCGAGGGCGAACGGGTAAGCAGTACGCGCATCCGCCAGGCCTTGCAGCGTGGCGATCTGAGCGCGGCCGAGGCGCTGCTGGGCCGGCGTTATTGCCTGTGCGGGCGCGTCCGTCGCGGGGACTCTCTGGGCCGCAAACTGGGCTTTCCGACCGCCAATCTGGCGCTGGGCTGGCCGCTGCCGCCCGTGCACGGCATCTATGCCGTGGAGGTATCGGGGCTGGAACGGGAACGGTTAAACGGCGTAGCCAGCATCGGCAGCAGACCCGCGGTACATGGCACGGACCATCGTCTGGAAGTCTATTTGCTCGACTTCAACGAAGACATTTACGGCCGACACCTGTGCGTGGCGCTGTTGCAAAAGATTCGGGACGAAGCGCATTTCGACTCGCTGGACGCGCTCAAATCTCAGATCGCGCACGATGTGGAAGCGACCCGGCAGTACTTCAAAATGCGGTAACTACCGAAAAACGGCGCGCACTAAACGCCCGTTTCCAAAGCGGGTAAACTTCTGTTCCTTTTTGGCATCGATAAATTACCCGTGACGGATTACAAAGACACCCTCAACCTGCCGAAGACGGACTTCCCGATGCGCGGCAACCTCGCGCAGCGTGAACCTGAAATGCTGAAAAGCTGGGCGGCGATGGATTTATACGCCAGGATTCGCGAGTCTTGTGCGGGTCGGCCGAAGTTCATCCTGCACGATGGCCCGCCGTACGCCAACGGTGATATTCATATCGGTCACGCGGTCAACAAGATCCTCAAGGACATCATCGTCAAGAGCAAAACTCTAAGCGGCTTCGACGCTCCGTATGTGCCGGGGTGGGACTGCCACGGTCTGCCGATCGAATTGCAGGTAGAGAAAAAGACTGGCAAGACAAGCGCCAGAATCGACGCCAGGGCATTTCGCGCGGCCTGCCGTAAGTTTGCCGCCAGACAGGTCGATGGGCAGCGGCGCGATTTTATTCGCCTAGGCGTATTTGGAGAGTGGGACGATCCGTATCTGACGATGGATTACCGCTATGAAGCCAACATCGTGCGCGCGCTTGGGCAGGTGATCGCGCGCGGCCATGTGTTCAAGGGCTTCAAGCCGGTGCACTGGTGCGTAGATTGCGGCTCCGCGCTGGCCGAAGCCGAAGTCGAATACGAAAACAAGACTTCGCACGCCATTGACGTGCGCTTCAAAGCCGCGGACGAGGCGGCTTTTCTCGATAAATGGCCGCGTGAAGAGCAGGGGCACGGGCCAGTCTCGGTCGTCATCTGGACGACCACGCCCTGGACGTTGCCCGCCAATCAGGCGGTCGCGGTGCATCCGGAGTTCACCTATGCGCTGGTGCAATTGCAGGACGAGCGCGTGGTGCTGGCCGAGCCGTTGCTCGACCGCGCGTTCGAACGGTACGGCATCGAGCGCGGGTCAATACTCGGCCGCGTGCAAGGCAAGGCGCTGGAGCATCTGCGGTTACAACATCCGTTCTACGCGCGGCAGGTGCCCATTGTGATGGGCGAGTACGTCACAACCGAAGACGGCACCGGCGCAGTACACACGGCGCCCGGTCACGGCCAGGAGGACTATATCGTCGGGCGGCGTTACGGCCTGCCTATCGACAATCCAGTCGGTGGCGACGGCCGCTTTCTGCCCGGCACCGAGTTGTTCGCGTGCGAACCGGTCGAACAGGCGAATAAACACATTATCGAAGTGCTGGAAGCGCGGGGCGCACTGCTACATCAGGCGATGCTCACACATAGCTACCCGCACTGCTGGCGCCACAAAACGCCGATCATCTTCCGCGCCACGCCGCAATGGTTTATCGGCATGGAGCAACAGCACTTGCGCGAACAGGCGCTGACCGCTATCGGCGATGTGCGCTGGATGCCGGACTGGGGCCAGGCGCGTATCGAGGGCATGGTGCGCAATCGTCCTGACTGGTGCATCTCGCGGCAACGCAAGTGGGGCGTACCGATCGCGCTGTTCACGCATCGCGAGACGAGCGAGTTGCACCCGCACACGCCGAAGCTGATCGAGGCCGCCGCAGAGCGGATCGAGTCTGGCGGCATTGATGCATGGTTCGACCTAACCGCGAGCGACCTTCTGGGTGATGGTCACGCGGAATACGAAAAAGTTACCGATACGCTGGACGTATGGTTCGATTCCGGCGTGACGCACACTTGCGTGCTGGAGCAGCGGACAGCGCTTGGCTTTCCAGCCGATCTGTATCTCGAAGGCTCCGATCAGCACCGTGGCTGGTTCCAGTCGTCGCTGCTGAGCTCAGTCGCCATGCGCGAGACCGCGCCTTACCGTCAGGTGCTCACGCACGGCTTCACGGTGGACGCGTCGGGTCAGAAGATGTCCAAGTCGCGCGGCAACGTTGTCTCGCCGCAGACAGTGATGAAAACCCTGGGCGCGGATATTCTGCGACTGTGGGTGGCCGCCACCGACTACAGCGGTGAGATGGCGGTCTCCGACGAGATTCTCAAGCGCACGGCCGACGCATATCGGCGCATTCGCAACACGGCACGCTTTCTGCTCGCGAACCTGCACGGCTTCGATCCCGCACGGCATCAAGTGCCGCCCGCGCGCATGGTGGCGCTGGATCGCTGGGCGGTCGATCAGGCGCTACTGTTGCAGCGGCAAGTGACGCAGGCGTTCGACGAATATCAGTTCCATCTTATATATCAGAAGGTGCACCGTTTCTGCGCGGTCGAGATGGGCGGCTTTTACCTCGACATCATCAAGGACAGGTTGTACACGGCGCAGGCTGGCAGTCCGATCCGCCGCTCCGCGCAGACCGCGACGTATCAGATCGGCGAGGCGCTGGTGCGCTGGCTGGCGCCGATCTTGAGTTTTACCGCCGAGGAGATCTGGGGATCGATGCCCGGTGCGCGCGCCGAATCTGTTTTCCTGGGCACCTGGCACGAAGGCTTGTTCGCGCTGGGCGATGATGCCGTGTTTGACCACGCCGAATGGGCTCGGCTGATCGAAATCCGCGATGCCGTCGGCAAGCAACTGGAGGGCTTGCGCAACGCCGGCGAGATCGGCGCTTCGCTGGATGCGCAAATCACGCTCTATTGCGACGGCGCCATGCTGGAATTGCTGAAACGTCTGGAGGACGAGTTGAGATTTCTGCTGATCACGTCATACGCGCGCGCGCTGGCGCTGGATCAGCGCCCGGCCGAGGCGCGGGAAGCGCGGCTTGCAAGCGGCGACACAATTTATATCCGCGCATCGGCGGTTTCACATTCAAAATGCGTGCGCTGCTGGCATCGCCGCGAAGACGTGGGGCAAAACCTTGCGCATCCGCAACTCTGCGGCCGTTGCGTCACGAATGTTGTCGGCGCGGGCGAACAGCGAAAGTATGCCTGAGCAAATCTCTGACAAGGTGCGCTGGCAATGCATTCACCTGAGAATGTTACTGAGCCACAATCGATAATTATCAGCATGCTTAAATGGACATGGCTCTCGGCGCTAGTTGTCTTCCTTGACCAGATCACCAAGTGGATGGCAAGCGCGTGGATGGAGCCTTACGAGGCTTATCCGGTGCTTTCCTGGTTCAACCTGACGCTCGTACATAACACCGGGGCGGCGTTCAGTTTTTTGAGCGACGCGGAGGGCTGGCAGCGCTGGTTTTTTATCGTGCTGTCGATTGCCGTGAGCATCGCGATCGTTATCTGGCTCAAACGCCTGCACAATGACGAGCAGTGGACCGCGGCCGCGCTCGCTCTGATATTGGGCGGCGCGATCGGCAATGTGATCGATCGCATCGCTTATGGTCATGTGGTGGATTTTATCCAGTGGTATTACGGTCAATGGTACTGGCCGACCTTCAACATCGCGGATTCGGCAATATCGGTCGGCGCCGCTATCCTGCTTATTCACAGTGTATTTTTTGCCAACCGGGAGGAACGGCGGTAACGTTGCCGACTCAATGTCGTTCGACATCGATTGAACGCGCCAGCGAGGCGGTTTTTAATCAATGGCGATCGGCGATACACTAAGGCGCCTCCGATTGAGTGTCTCGTGTCATTTCGACCGCGGGGAGACATCTTGCAAGCTTCTGAATTTGCGCCTTGTTGGTCGGCCGGAATTTCTCGCGGAGTTTATCCTGAATACATTGAAGGGTTCGAAATGTCAGCTTGTTCAGAGGTTTCCTAGCGCTTTCACTTATCGAGTCTCAAACGTTGTAGCCTAATTTTATGCAAATATTACTCGCCAACCCCCGCGGTTTTTGCGCCGGCGTAGACCGCGCCATCGATATCGTCGAGCGCTCGCTGGAGCTGTTCGGCGCACCAGTTTATGTGCGTCACGAAGTCGTCCACAACAAGTTCGTGGTCGACGGCCTGCGCACCAAGGGCGCGGTGTTCGTGGACGAGCTGGAAGAAGTCCCCGACGGCGCCACCGTGATCTTCAGCGCACACGGCGTCTCGCAGGCGGTGCGCCGCGAGGCCGCGTCGCGCAATCTCACGGTGTTCGACGCGACCTGTCCGCTGGTAACCAAAGTGCACATGGAAGTCAGCCGCTATTCCAGGGAAGGGCGCGAGACCGTACTCATCGGCCACCAGGGTCATCCGGAAGTCGAGGGCACTATCGGTCAGTACGAAAACGCGAAGCTGGGCGCGATCTATCTGGTGGAATCGGCTGAAGATGTGGAACGTTTACAGGTGAAGAATCCGGATCGACTGGCGTTCGTGACGCAGACTACCCTCTCGATGGACGAGACCAGCGACATCATCGACGCGCTGCGCGCCAGATTTCCCAACATCATTGGGCCGTATAAAAAAGACATCTGTTACGCCACGCAGAACCGGCAAGATGCGGTCAAGCAACTGGTGGACAAATGCGACCTGATGCTGGTGGTCGGCTCGCCCAACAGTTCGAACTCAAGCCGCCTGCGCGAGATCGCCGAGAAGAAAGGCGTGGAAGCCTATCTGGTCGAAGGGCCGGAAGCCATCGAAGACGCCTGGCTGGTCGGCAAACAATCCGTCGGTGTCACCGCCGGCGCCTCCGCGCCCGAGATCCTGGTCGAGCAGTTGATCGAGGTACTGAAGAGTAAAGGCGCGAACGTGGTGCAAGAGCACGACGGCATCCGCGAACAAGTGGTGTTCATGATGCCGAAGGAGCTGCGTTAATACCGCAAGACGAACGGCGACACCGATTCGATTCGACCGCGCATGCTCACCGCGCGACGACGAAGCGCAAGGTCGATGTCGTGGACTATTCGGCGCGTCTTACGGCGTCAAGCGCTCGGTATACGAAAAAGCACGGCAGTCTAATTAGAAGACGCCTGGACGTAGGTCGTCGCAAACCAGCCGTCTAACTAATGTCTGTAAGCCGCCTAATGCCAGTGATAACTAACTGGATAAGGTAGATGGTGTAGAGGGATTGTCCAGATAACAATCATGCCAACTGTTCTTCGATCCGGCCCGTATCGATTTTTCTTCTACTCAAGCGACCGTATCGAACCGGTCCATGTTCACGTCGAACGAGACGATAATGTTGCGAAGTCCGGCTTGACCCCGTCAGGCTGCAATCCAGTGACGGGTTCGGGCGTCGCGAACTTGGCAAGGTCGAGAGGATCATAGGCATACATCGCAATGAATTGATCGAGGCATGGAATGAGTACTTCAGCTATTAAAATTGAAATGCCAACGGTCGAAGACGTTAAGGTGTCGGGCGACGCTCTCACCGCCGATTTGAGCGACGGCCGCACGATATCCGTCCCTTTGGGTTGGTATCCTCGGTTAATCCAAGGCACCGCCGCGGAGCGAACGAACTGGCGAAAGATTGGGCAGGGTGTCGGAATTCACTGGGAAGACCTTGACGAAGACGTTAGCGTAGAAGGTCTGATTGCCGGGCGCTGTTCCGTTGAGAGTCAGGAATCCTTCAGGCGCTGGCTTGAAAAACGTAAGGCCGCTTAACCCATCATTGGATCTCGCCCGAGGACGCCGGGCGGCAACTGTATCAGTCCGCTGCCTCCGCGCCGAAAGTGCTGGTCGAAAGAGTTGTAGCTTTATTGCACGACAAGTGTGCAAACATCGTGCAGGAGCACGACGGCGTCCGCGAGCAAATCGTGTTCGTCATGCCAAAGGAACTGGTCTAAAACCGCAAGAAGGGTTGCGGCACTAAATAATCGATTCGACCGCGCATGCTCACCGCGCGACGACGAAGCGCTAATTCGATGTCGCGGACTATTCGGAGCGTCTAGCGGCATCAAGCGCCAGGTACACGAAAAAGCACGGCACGCCAATTAGAAGAAGCCCAACAATAAATTCCACGATTACAACTCCCGCAGGCTTGCGATCTTGCGTTCAATACGGCGATGGAGCGAGTGGATGCCGTACGAAACAACCAGCACAGCGCCAATCGCTAACATCAACAGCAGCTTTGCTGCCTCGTAGTAGCTCGTCGCCATCCAGCCGACCAGGCTGATATCGGTAATTACCATGATGCCGAGCCAGAGCTTGAGATAAGCAATTTCTTCCTTGGCAAGGTCAAGCTCGGACATCAACAGCTACACCCTAAACAACTATATCGACTATAGCCAAATCAGGTCATTTGTGCACGTGATAGCTCGCTATCGCGTCTCTAAACGGAGATTATGCGGCGATCTCGGGCGTCTCTTTTTAAAGTGTCGAAGATCAAAGGTGCGAACGTTGAGCACGACGACGTCCGTGAGCAAGTTGCGTTTATCATGCCGAAGGAGTAGCGCCAATACGGAGCGGCGGCGACGCTATCGTCGAGCACCGAGTCCTCGATTGTGCGCGCGAGACCGCCGCATTGGTCGAAGCCAAAGGCTTAGCGGAAAGCGGGCTTAAGGGCGAAGCAATCGCGAGCGTTTTACGCGAGCGTCGGATCGCGGCCATAGCGACTATCAAGAACAAGCAGTGGTGTGTATAAGAAATCGGCTGACGGTCAGTCTATCTCCTTGTACCAAAACACCCGATGTCGAACGCCCATTCTGCGCCCCGCTGGATGTGAAACCTTCGTGCCGCTGATCACGACTTGGTAAACCTTACCGTCGATGAATGTGATAACAGGCACTGGCGATGGTGGAAAGCCGCCACCCACCCCGTCTTCGTAGCGATCCTCGGTGACGAGACCCACTTGGCCATCGTTTTCCAGCATAGCCGTCCCGTCCTGGAAGTTCACGGCGTAGAAGCGGGCGAAGCCAAGATTCGCGCAGGCGGCCATATTATCGAGCGGCGGCTGCGTGGTATTGAAGAACGTCGTCTCACTCACGGTAACCGAGCCGCTTACCACTCTCTCACCAGGATGGGTCAACGTGAGCTTCCAGCCTCGCGCCGACTCGAGTGCCGTACTTGCGGATGCCTTCTGGGCGTCCGTACCCACCTGGATTAAGTTACTGGTCACATCGGCTAAATCGCCCTCGACAATCGTCAGGCTTGTGCCGCCAATAAGCCCGGTGTCACGATCCTTGAACATGTAAAAGCGGTCCGTGACGGTTGTCCTCAACGGTGCCTCGCGGTCGCCTGAGCCGATCAGTACCGCGTCATAATCGCCTGTTGCGTCCTTGCCATAAACCACGTCCGGCGGATACAGGAATTTGCGCTCGGCTAGACCGGCGGCCGCACCTACCGACGCCAGCTTGTGAACCGCCCAGGTGTTTGGCCTGCCGCCGATATCCACGCGCCACATCTGCCCGCCGGTGTCGCCGACGTAGATACGGTCGTCCAGCTTATCACCGTCGCGATCGAACACGGAAACATCGGAAGGTATGCTGTAAGTCATGTCAGCAGCCCGCTGATAGATGCCCGGCCCGCTGTAGCCGGAAGTCGATCCTGCCTGCCAGATAACGCTACCGGTTTCCGCATCCACGACGAATATGCCGCGACCCATGGTGTGACCGGTCACGTTATCGTTACTGAGGTTCGTGTCGCTGTCGAGGTCTTCGACCGCGGCGTCGTAGCCCGCGCCGAAGATGACCACGGTTTTCTCATCCCCGTTTCCGTCCAGGACTCGCGCGACGCTCGGCTTTGACCAGGTCTGCCCCAGTTCGGCATAGCCATTGTCCTGATCGTCCCGTTGCCAGAGTAAGCGCGGATTCGTACGGTCGCGCACGTCCAGGGCATACATGAAGCGCCCACCGCGGCGCATGCTTATGTAGAGATAGACCTTATCACCGGTATCGTCGAGTTTCTTATTTTTATTGGCGTCCAGGGTGTAGACGCCGATGCTGCCGTCCGCGAAATACGGCTTACCGATCGTACTGTTTTCGCGCAGGAGTCGGAGCCGTGGAAAGAACTCCGGAGCAACGAAACCCCAAAGCTCCTTGCCGTTGTCCACGTTACCGTCCTTGCCGCCCTGCACCGCATGGATGATGCCGTCGTTGGCGCCGTAATAGGCCATCACAGCCCCATCCGTTCCGGTGTCGTTGTAGTTGATGACCGCTGGTGTCGAGTGCAGCACGTCGCCATGGATTGAGGGGCGCACGTCGATGGTATCGATGTCGTTGTCCTCGGTCAGCCCGGTAAGCGCATCCATTTTGTTATCGTTGCCCAGCAACCACTTGATGAGATCGTCCCGCTCGGTGCTGGTAGCCGCGCCCAGTAATGCCTGGCTTATAGCACCATTACCGGTGTCGAAGGCCGACAGTGTGCCGGTGCAATCAATGCAGGTATAAAGAGTGCGCCGACCCGAGTAATCGCCGGTGCCTGTGCGCTCGCGCAGGCGCTGCGCTGTCGCGCCTTTCTGAACCACCTCGCCATCGGGCGAATCCGAGCTCGATAGCGGCGTCCCGCTGGGCCTGAATGACCAGTAACTCGAATTGGTAGTCCAAAAGCTCTTCGCCGAGCTGCTAATAAAACCCGTCACCGAACTCTGCACCGGGTTATCGTTCGCGTCGGCCAGGAAAACAGAATTGCTGACGGGATCGACGGCGAGCTGATAAAGCTTGAGGTTGCCGTCCCAGCGCGGCCGGTTCAGCTTATCCGGTCGGAATTGCCCCATATACACCTGATTCAGATTGGTGCCGCGCACGTTGACGCTGACGGGCAAGGTTGTCGCGGCGAAGACGCTATTGACGGCCTGCAACTCCGAGAGAATGCTCACCATCGCCGCCTTGATGTCGTCCTTGGTATGCGCCTTAAAGTAGCGGCCATTTCCCGAATTCGCAATGCTCTTGAGCAAGGCATGCGCGCCTAGATTGGACAGCGTGGGCGACTCAGCCGGGTCATAGACATCGATCACATAGGTGGTGACGGTTTGTTTATCCGGCTGAATCGCTTCCGGCACCACGTCCGTGCTCGACATGAAACGCGCGAACTCGTCGGACCAGTTCCCCTTAAGTTCGTCCGGAGTAATTGAGATGGGATCGCCGCTAAGCTTCCCTCCGTAACCGGTGAGCAACGTTTCCGCCGGGCCGTCGTCGGAGGGCTGGGGCTGACCATTGCCTATGAGTATCACGTAGTTCAAGCCGCACTGGTGTGCCGCCGGGCTTATGTATTTGGCGCCCGAGACCGCGGCCGGATCATGATCTCCGTCCTGCAACCCGGCGCGGGACGTCTTGCCGCCGAAGTAGACATACGCCTCGTTCATCATCTGGGCGTATGGGGCGTTGTTCGTTCCCTTGATCGCATCCGCTTCATCGATGTCGTCGAAGAGTTCGGCGAGGCTGTTGCCGTAGCTCAAATCCAGATCCCGAATTCCCTTTTGCACCTTCCCGCCGTCCGGTTTATTGCCCCCTGAAAACACCATAACGCCTGCGCGCACGGCGTCGTCATACTTGTGCTCGTTGAATATTTCGAACAATGCCTGATGCTCGATGAATCGCTTGCTGCTTGTGCCGCCGGCCTTCGCGTTCCAGTTAGCGGAGTTGTCGATCATGAACAGAATGTTTGGGTTGATACCCGTACCGGCCTGCGCGGCGTTATACAGATCGATGTCCGCGGCATGTGTCACAGGCCCAATCACCGCTATGGTCAAGACCGAGCTAAGTAAAGCGTATTTCATCGCGTCCCTCTCACGTGTCTTAGGGGCAGCTATTCGCTACCATCCGAATCGCCACGCCCTGATGCAAAACCGCTCTCGCCCCCTCAGCCGTCTCCACGGTGGCGATTACACCCCAAACTGTGTCTTCCGGGGCGAGCTTGTTCAGCGCCGAATCTCCTTTGGCGGGAGCCGTCCGCAGACAGGCCGGCGCGGTCATCTGCACTTGCGTACCGTGTATGTCCATAGGCTCCGCAACCGCGGCCATATCGTACTTGGTTACGTCGCCCAAAATCCGTTCGATCGCCTGCTGCGCCGCCGCTTCCGCCTCCTGTTGCGCGCGCATGTTGTCGACGATTCGCAGATCAACAATGCCGGTGTTGAGGGTCGAGACCGCCAGCAAGGTAACGACCAGCAGCAGCAGCAGACTCACCACCAATACCACCCCGTCTTGCTTTCGGCATTGGTTGATCACGGTTATTCCCTCCTCGTGGCCGGATTGATTGCGCGTGCGACAGTGCTGAACAGGTGACGTTTGATCCCCGTCCCGCCCGGTGTGACGGCGCCTGCGGCACCTAAGTTGTAAGTCTTGGTGTCGGTGTAACCCGCGATGGGTTCCACTGTCCGCGCCAGCATGTATAGCTGCACGGAGACCACGTTCGACCAGGCAGTAGTATCGGCCGGCGCGGCGACATAGTTATCGGGAACGCCGTCGCCGGTAGCGTCGACGCCGTACTCGATCTGGAGGTTTTCGATACCCACCACCAGCGGCTCAGCCTGCAAGTTCGGGTCGCCGGTGAGCACCAGGCGTTTCAGGGTCGGAATGGGGTTACCGCCGTCCGCGCTGGCGTCGCAAGTTGTGACTGTCGGCGTCTGACAAGGGCTGACGTAATAGATATCCACTCGATACTGCCGCACATCAGCCCAGTTGGTACCGCCGCCTTTCTTCGTCAAGGTGAAGATTGCGGGGTTCGCGGGATCAGCTTCCGGCCCCGAAGCCACTGTGAAGGTGTTGCTGGTCGTCTGCACATAAACCGCATTAGCCGTCAATTGATTCATCGGCGTAACTGCGGTGGACGCGCGACGCAGCACTAGAATGTCGGTGCCGTCCACATGATCGAGACTCGATAAACAAGCAATTGGCGAAGCAGCAGACGCGTTGTAACCCTGAATCGGCAGGGGCAGCGAAGCCCTCAAGGCAGCGGGGATGGTGAGGCACGGATCTGGCAGACCCGCCGGCGTCGCCGCGAGGTCGAACATTTCACCGTAAAAACCGGCGTGGTGAATTTCGTCGTTGAGGAGTTGCATGGCGAAGCGACCGTTCTCCGCCTGACGGCTCATCGCGGCCAGTTCGCGGTGGGTCGCGCTGCTGTTGACGACCAGGTTACCGACCGCGGCGAGCAACATCAGACCTACCAGCGCAGAGATCATCAATTCGATTAGCGAAAAGCCTCGCTGATCGGCCCTCATCTGCCTCGGGGCACGAGAAGTCAGCATCAGTTCAAGTTCGCGAATTCGAGGTTGGTGCTGATAACTCGGCGCAGCGCGTCGTTGCCGTATTGGTTTTGGGCACAAAGATTGGTGGGGCTCACGGTGGCAATCTCACCCTGCCAAGCGACGGCGACCGTGTAAAAAGTGCCTGTCGCAGCATCGACCGTGACGCAACCACGCGCGCCGGTTATAGCGCCGACGTTGGCCCCGCCAAGCGTCTCTCCGGCGCCTCTGAGCATCGCGTCCCAGGCCGCAAGGTCAGCGTCCGCGCGATCGCGTGTCGCGATGGTGCCGGAACCCGCGCAACCAGGTAAGGCACTGGCGGCGCTCCCGACGTACTTCGGGTTCATCGCGTCTATCGTGTCCGGATAACAGTTCCGTGCCGGGCGATTGACGTTCATGCGCTCGACCATGTCTTGCAACAGGATCAACGCTTGCGCGCGCTGGTACGACTCCAGTTCAAGCTGCTGACCGCGCACCTGCAGCGCCGCCACACCTAGCAAGCCGATCGCGAACACGACCATTGCGATCAGCACCTCGATCAACCCGAAACCCACCTCATTGTGTTGCGTCGCTTTCACGTACATGTGCCGGTGAGACTGATGTTCGGGCGTCCAGTCAGGTCTATGGCTATGCTGCGCGGCGTCGTGTCCGCGCCGTCGTGTGTATCACACAATGTGTAACCGATGCCCTGGACGGTGGTGCGTCCATTACCGCCATAGACGACTTGCGCGGTACCGCCGGCGATAGCGACCGTCGTTATCGGCGCCTGCACCTTGAGGCAGTCGGCCTCCATAGCGCCATCGGTACAATCGGTATAGGTGCGGGTACTAAGTGAGCTGACAATCCAGCCATTCGCCCAGGTGCCAGCACCGTTGCGTATGACGAAGACCTGCGCGTTGCGCTTAAGCGCCTCGCTGCGCGCGTACAGCAGGCTGCCATATAGCTCGTAGCTCGAGGTTTTAACCCGCTGAGTGGCGATGAAGCTGGTATACGAGGGAATGGCTGCGGCCACGAGAACAGCGGCCACAGCCATGGTGATTACAAGCTCCACCAAGGTCACGCCGGTCGCATGGCCGGCCCGGATGACGTTCGCTTGAAGGGTCGCGACTACCATTTCGCCGCAGGCGACTTGGTGCCAGCGCTAGTCAGGCTAAGTACACCATCACTGACCTGGCGTCCGCCAGCTACGGGAGTGGCGGTGACCGTGAAGCTTGGGGGCGGCCCCGCAGCGCGAGTCAGGGTTACCGTGTAGTCCGATGCAATATCGGCCGGGACCGCGAAAGTGAGGGGGCTTGTCCCCGTGTTCAAACCGTTCGGATAGTCCCGCGCATCCATTCGGTACTGTTCGGCGCGGCCCGCAACATCGAGCATGATTTGCTGCGCGGCCGATCGATTCGCGCGCACCACATACTGGCTGTACGAAGGAAACGCCACGGCCGCGAGAATGCCGACGATGGCGACCACGACCATCAGCTCGATCAGCGTAAATCCTTTACTTCTGTTCATTCTATAAGTTTCTAGGTGTTCAGCTCAGTCGTTTGTATCGACGAACACGATCCAGCCAGCCTCGTAACCAGCACCTGCGCAGCTACTACCATTTACGCTCTTGCACAGTGTCACCTGCTTGCCGCGCTTAACAGCTTCACTGCGAGCGGCGTTTAGTGAGCCTATGAACAGGTTAATCTGACTCGTCAGCGCGTTGCTCTCAATCATGGTCTGAAAACTCGGCACCGCCACCGTCACCAGGATGGCTGCCACGGCGAGCGTGACCATCAATTCGATCATGGTGAATCCGGTAACCTTGCGCATCGATCCCTTATATCAACGATGGTCAGGTCGGAACGCGGCAATTTACTTGAGCCGGTCGGATTTGCCGACCAATGGCTGTCTGGCCGACGTGGCGGGCGGCATGCTTTCGGCGACGAAGCGGACATTTACAGCGCCAAAATCTGGCGCGATGCTTAAGGGCGCATGCAACCGACTCGCGAGCGGTGCGCCGAACGAACGGGGATCGCTTCTCGAAGTGATCCATATCTAGAACTGCACCGCTTGATCACGATTTACGCCAGCCGATGCTGCGACGTACACTCCCGCGCGGTCTGCGTAACAAAGCGGAAGCCGCCAAGAAGATCAACGCGATAATTCACAATGCCGAAGAAGGAGGCCTCTGGGCGGAGGTTCCCGGAATACCCGGATGCGCAACACAAGGCGATACGTTTGAAGACTTGCTTGAAAATCTTTACGAGGCTATCGAGGGATGCGTATCAGTAGAAATTGATCCAGCCTCGATAGAATCGGGGCACGCGTCGTTGAAATCGCGGTATGAGGGCATTGTCGGGCAAAGCGTTTGCTCGCATTCTTGAAGCTCGTGGCTGGAAGTTACGCCGAGTCGCCGGTAGCCACCACATCTATACTAAAGCGGGCGAGACGACATGCATTTCAGTGCCCGTCCACGGTAATAAAGCGTTGAAGATCGGTCTTCAGCGTCACCTCATGAAAGTCGCCGGCATATCTGAATCTGAGTTGTATTTTACGCCTGGTGACGCTGGCGAAAATCTTTTCTGTCGCGGCACGGTGGATGAACGACGTTACAAGCATGGTCAAGCCATTCCGTGCGAAATCCACCCCGCGCTGTTTTCCAAGCTGTCGGTCAGTCAGGTCGCGAAACGCTTGGGATGTTAGCCATCACGACCGCACTTGGTTTAATATGCCCTCGTGAAGAGTCGAGCCGCACCCGTATATGTCTGAGTTGGATGGTCTCAAAGAGGAACTCACCTACCTCAAGCTTTGGCTCGGCATTATGATTGTGACGTCAATCAGCCTGGTGGGGTGGCTGCTCAGCAGTCCTGGGTCCGCGCACACGCTATTATTGGCTGGCGGCATTATCGTCTTGATCTGCCTCTGTAGCGGTTGTCTTGCTCTTCATCGGCGTATTTGGGAAAAAATTGAAGAAGTTCGGAGGCTCAGATGATAGAAGTGTTGATGTTTTTTGTTCTTGTCGGCTTCGGCGGCTTCCTTACTTACCTCGCGCTTGACGCGGTTCGTCGCGCGAAGTAACCACATCGTTCCGCGCGCTGGTACAGTGCGCATCCGGTTGTTTATCGCACGCTGATTGAACGCAGTATCCGCGATCGCGCACCGTCCACACGCGTCGTTCGGATTTTTTGTTGCGGTCTATGGAAACGGAATGACCTGCGGGTTCCGGTCGAGACATTGAGAACGCGGGCAATGCTTCCGAATCATTTAGCCCCACATCGTGCTCGAACTGCGCACCAGGATTAACCGCCTGGCGCGTCTGTAGCTGACGAAACGCTAGAAAAACGTCTCGACAATCAGTGATGTGACGCCGGCGAGCAGGAAGCCCATCATCCATTTAAGCAGCGTTATCTGGGCTTCTAATCCGTCGATGCGGCGCTCGACCTCGATCTCCAAATCCTTGATTGTAATGCGCAGGTCGTCCTTAGTCGCCTGGATTGTATTGTGCAGGTCGTCCTTAGTCGCCCGGATTGTATTGTACAGGTCGTCCTTCGTCGCCAGAGCTTCAAGCTGTCGGCTTTGAATATGGCTCAACGAGCTCGCCAGCCCCTCGGCCTGGGTTTCGCTAAACCCCGCAGCCTCAAGCTTCTTGGCGAGTTCTAAAGTGTCGAAGGTTACAGCCATGTGGTATGAGTATACGCCGATGATGGCGGCTTAGATGCCGAAGAAACGCCAGCGCGTCATCGCGCCGTCGAGGTGCTTTTGGCCTCAATCCAGCGGGATGAGTCTTATCAGCCTAACTTCAGCGCATCCATTGCGGAGGCGTGGATATCGCGACGGTTTCAATTGAAGGGAATCGTGCAAAATTACCAACCATGGTGAGCAATCTGGTCACGCTGTGTTCTCGGCACACCGCTGCGATCTGCGCATCCAAAGCGACGTTCCCTCGGGCATCGACTGACAACAAGCACTGTTGAAACAGCTCAAGAAACCGTTCGCTGGGCGAAAGGATTCGTAGCGATGGACTCTTAAGTAAGCCATTAATGGCGTCAAGCGCCGCCTGTAGACTCGAAGCTGACGTGAATATGCGCGGGTGGGTTACGACCCTCACAAATTCTCCGAGACAGAACACCGGCAAGGCCCAATGCCACGCACCTTCCGCAAGAGCAATCCGCGACATTAAAGGCTGTTGATGCTGTGGACGTTTTTCGCGATGTGCGTACACCAGAACATTTGTATCAACCGCGATCACTTCGATCTTCCATACGATCGATCAGCGCATCCCTGTCGGTGAGATCGATATCCGGCTGGGCGCGCCCTCGAACCGTCGTCCACTGAAGCTTAAAACGTTTCCGTGCGGTCCCCTGCTTTAGAAGTAGATTGTCGCGAACCGCATCTTCGATAATCTGCGTAATAGTAACGCGCGTCTCGGCTGCGCGCCGCTTGAGCGCGCGCGTGATTTCGTCGTACAGATTGAGCGTGATTCTCATGCAGATGAGCATATATGGATAAGCTGGAATCTGTAAAACTACTTGCGCAGTGTACTTTGTATCGCGAACCACGCCCGCGCGTTACCAAAATGAAACGATAACTTGAGGAATATCACATGACTGATCGTGAGCGTCGCACGACTCTCAAACTCATGACCTTCAACATTCTGCGCGACGGCGTTGGCGAAGGCGGTGATCGTCGCGAGCGCATCGCCGCGCTCATCGCCAGACACAATCCGGATGTTCTGTGCATGCAGGAAGGCGGGGACGATGCTTGCTGGCAGGGTATGGCGGATACTCAGGGGTTCAAGCATGTGCAGAATATTCCCGGCGAGTTTCAGCCCGCGCTGTTTTCAAAGCTGCCGATCAAGCAGGTCGCCACGCACAGCGGCGTGAAGTTTGTTTATTTTCAGGTCGATCTGGGCCGCTTCACCCTGGGCGTTTACAGCATCCATCTCATGCACTGGCCGCCGGCCGAGGGCGAGAGGATCGCGGCGTTGCGTAAACTGTTAGCCCTGATGCAGGCGCAGGGCGATGCGTTCGTGTGCATTGCGGGTGACTTCAACTCGCGTACACATGGCGAGCAAGGTCTGGATTCCGGCGTGCAGCGCATCGCCGCCTTCAACAAATGCGTTATTGGTCCACAAGACTGGACCCGCGCTACTGACGCGATGGCAATGGCGGGTTTTATCGATTGCTACCGGCGCAAGAACCAGGCGCCCGGCTACAGTCTGCATCCTTTGACCGGCGGTGCTTCACAACAAGCCGCGCCGCTTCCCAAAGTTGACCTCATCCGCATCGGCGACCGTTCGATGATGCCGCCGGTGGTGCGTATTGATTATGTCTTCGCGAACTCGGCGCTGGCGGAACGCCTTACATCCTGTGAACTGGATGCTTCGGACGAAGCCCTGCAGGCGTCCGATCATCTGCCGCTGGTCGCCACGTTCAAGCTTTGATCAACTGCGCTTGGGTCAGTCCCTTTGACGCGCCAGCAGTTGCACGCAAGAATCTTAAGCGAAATTATGACGGTGATCGTGACCATAGTTAGAAAGGGGCGCAGATGAAAACCATGAAAGCTTCCGAATTCAAGGCCAAGTGCCTTGCGGTAATGGACCAGGTAGCCACTGACGGCGAACCCGTGTTGATTACCAAAAACGGCAAGCCCGTGGCGGAACTGCGGCCGTGTACCGGCGGAAAACGTCAATCACCCTTCGGCATCTGGAAGGGAAAAATCGAAATTCTGGGCGACATCATGGAACCCATCGACGTCGATGAGTAGGAAGCACTCAAGTAATTCTGCTCGACACGCACGCTTTGTACTGGCTCGCGACGGAGAACGATAGGCTGGGCAAGCAAAGCGCCGTGATGGCGCGAGCAGCCTGGGCGGGCGGCAGCCTGGCGGCGTCTGCGATCAGTTTTTGGGAACTGGCGCTGCTCATAGCCAAAGGACGCCTGGAACCCAGCGGCGATCTCGAAGAGCTTCGCGGTGCCTTGCTCGCTACAGGTTTTATCGAGATTCCGCTAGACGGCCCGATCGCGATCCTGGCCATGCGGCTTCAGGGCCTGCATAAAGATCCAGCCGACCGCTTCATCGCCGCGACCGCCATGAGATTTGAGGCCACATTGATAACGGCCGATGCACGGCTTTTGCGTTGGCGGCAAGGTCTAAAGCGCCAAAACGCCACTCGATAGCCCGCCTAATCCGCGCCCGTGCCGGACGCCGCGGGCTCTTCGTCACAGCTGTAATACGCCATGTTGTGCTCCAGCCGCGCGTCGATGCCGTTACTGCGCAGATATTCCTCCTGCGCCCAGAACGCGACGCGCTCGCGCAGCAACGTGGCTTCGCAACTGCTGTCGCGAGTTTCGCCAGCCACGTCCTGGAGGAAATGTACGAGCTCGTGCAGTACGACCGAGCGCGTGCGGATGTCGGACAGCTTGCGCCCCTTTTGAATGAGCAGCCGATCCTTATCGTAGATGTATAGCCCGACGGTGGGGCATTGACGCCCGGGACAAACGTAACGACGGATCTCGGCCGCCGGCACCAGACTGATTTGCGGACAATATCCCGGCGGCGTGTACTCCGCGTAATGCGCGCCCACTAACAGAAGTTGCAGGCATAGCTCTTTCACCGGCTGGGGCTCCGAAAATATCTATTATTGCGCGAACGCGAGTGATTGCGGGGTAATGGAGTGGCAATAAACTCAGCGCGATAGATTGGCAAAGACGGCGGCAATCCGCGACTGAATCGCTTCGGCGGCGGCTTTCGGGTCATCGGCATTGCGGATCGGGCGTCCGACGACAATGTAATCAGCGCCATTCAGAAACGCGTCCTCCACATCGACCACTCGTTTCTGATCATCCGCATTCGTCACCGGCCGGATGCCTGGCGTGATCACGAGCAGCCGGTCACCAAGCTCCTCTCTCAATGCGCGCGCTTCCAGCCCTGAGGATACAACGCCGTCGCAGCCCATCTCCAGCGCGCGCCGCGCTCTCGATAGGACCAGCGCGTTCACGTCGCAACGGAACCCGAGGTCGTCCAGATCGGCCTGGTCGAGGCTGGTCAACGCGGTAACCGCGAGGATTCGCGTGTTGCCCTTCTCCGCGGCCGCCGCCCTTAGCATCGCGTCGTTACCATGCACGGTGGCGAAATACGCACCCCGATCCTTCAATCGCCGGACCGCGGCGCCCACTGTTTGAGGCACGTCGAAAAACTTGAGATCCACGAACACCTTCTTGTCTTGCGCGACGAGCCAGTCGATGAGATCGAAATAACCATCGGCCATGAACAGCTCCAGGCCGAGCTTGTAGAAGCGCACGGCGTCGCCGAGGCTTTCAACCGTCTCTCTCGCGGCTTGCGCGCTTGCAACGTCAAGCGCGTGAATGAGGCGTTCCCGGACAGGGATCTTTTTTCGCGAGAGGTAATGCAATGTTTTGTTAGTGGATTCTTTCATGTTTGCCGCATGCAGGTTATCGAACCATCAGGCGCGGTGTATCCATGCACCCGGCGGCGGCGCCATCGCACGCCGGACCGCAGAATTCAGGGAGTAGGGTTCGAGTGTACCGCATTCGACAATGCGGCTGGCGAGCATGAAATCGCGCACGCTCTGGACTAAACTCCATCAACCCTCACGCTTACGGAAAATCACATGAGTTACCAGTCCGCGCTTGCGCAGCCTGTGGCAAAGCCCTTACGCATAAATCGCGGCGGCGCACCCTGGATGCCAACGGTCCTGCTGGCCGGGATACTCGCGGGCCTTGCCGGCTGCTCGACGTATGGCGACAGGGTCGCGCCCGTACCGCTACCCGAGGCGCAGCCAGGGCACGTGGATGTCGATGGCGTCAAGCTACTTGCCCAGGCGTATGTCGAGCCGGCGACTGCAAAGTCGGCGCTCGGCTTCGACGCACGATCCGCGGGCCTGCTGCCGGTGCGCTTCGTGATCGACAATCAGGCCGGCAAGCGGGTTGCCGTGGCTCCAGGGCAGACGTTTCTTATCGACGCCCAGGGTCAGGCGTGGCCGCTGCTGACTGCCGATCAGGCATACGAAAGAGTAAAAGGTGAAGTCGATGTTGGCGAAACGGTCGCTGGCGCGGCGAAACCCGCGGGGCTGCTCGGCGCCGCGGGCGCACTCGTGGGTGCGGCCGTGGGCATAGTCACCGGCGAGAACGTGGGCACCGCCGCCGCGGCAGGTGCAGCCGCCGGCGTGGCGCTGGGTGGCGTTGGCGGCGGCGCCTACGCCAATCGCGAAGTCGGCCGCAAGATCAGCGACGATCTGGCGCGCCAATCGCTACGAAACCGGCGCGTGCAGCCGGGTGAACTGGCGTACGGTTATCTATTCTTTCCAGGGAAAAACGAGGCGAATTCCGCCACGCAACTGCGGCTGGGCTTGCGGATCGGCAATGAGCAACGCATCGTGAATTTGCCGCTTCAGTAAAGTCGAGACCTTGTTTGTCGCATCGGTCGCGCTCAATTCGCCAGCAACACTTACGTTATCGATGCGCTTACCAGTCCAACGCGCCGCCGTGCCCTGCAGATCCCGTGTCGAGATCATATTCCGCGCCGTTGGCGAGGTAGCCGCCACGCACCGGGTCAGCGGCCAGCAATAGCGGCGTGTCGAGATCAATCCAGGCGAATCCTCCCAGGCCCGCCGCGAAGTGAGCAGCGAAACCCATCGCCAAACGGGTTTCCACCATGCCGCCCATCATGAGATCGATCCCGGCGGCCCTTGCTATCGCCGCTATCGCCATGCCTTCCACGACGCCGCATTTCGCGAGCTTGATATTGATGACTTGCGCCAGACCGTCGCGCGCAATGTGCAACGCATCGCGTGCGCTACGGCATGACTCATCAGCCGCGATCGGCACGCCGGCCTCGCGCGCCAGCCGTCCCATTCCCTCCCAATCCTCGCGGGCTACCGGTTGCTCCAGTAAGGCCGGCTCGATGTTATGCGCGCGCAGCACTTTCAGAAGCTCAAGCGCCTGCTCAGGGGTATAGCCTTCGTTGGCATCCAGGATCAGCCGGCAGTGCGCATGACCATGTCGTATGGCACGCACACGCTCGACATCTTCGGATAGATTAAGCCCCACTTTGGTTTTGAGTGTGGTAAAGCCCCGGTGCTCATATTGCGCCGCCAGCCGCTGCGCCTCGTCCGCGGCGCAGATCGGTATGGTAATATCGGTTATAAGGCGGCGTTGGCAGCCACCGAAGAAACGAAACAGCGGCACGCCCCAGGAGCGGCTCAACGCGTCGATCAGCGCCATCTCCAGACCTGCGCGCACTGAAGGGTATTCCGGCAACTCGTCGGCCAAATCCCGCGCGATGCGGCGCCATTCGCCGGCATCGCGCCCGATCAGGTCGCGCGCTTGCTCGTTTAGTAATTGGAACGCGGTCGCCTGATCTTCGGTCGTGACCTGCGGCAGAGTCGGCGTCTCACCCCAACCCACGCAGCCCTCGTGAAGCTCCAAGCGGATAGCGACGTTGGCGATGTGATCCAGACGCGACACCGCAATCGTAAACGGCGCCAGTAATGGAACGTTTAGCAGCCGAATTTCAACCCGCGCAATCGACGGCAAGTGTTATTCCTCAGCAATTTGCCCGAGGCGTCGGTGGCGTTCTGCCGAACGCTTCGATGCTGCCGGAATCATTGGCGGCGAAAGTTTATGCAATTCCGCATCGTGTTTCGTAAGCCGTAACATCTTCCCTGCAAGGCCAGTCTCTTTGGATATTTAGTGGCGCTTGCGACGCGGAACAGTGGCGCGCACTGCTGCGGCGCAACAGCTCGTCGCCAAAACGACGCCGTTCATACAGAAGTCGGTGGATCGCTGAAGCGGCGCTTTGTAAATTCTCACCCGATCACCGCAAGCCTCCGAGCGGTGGTCGGACATGAAACTCCGTTTAAGCCCCGCTCATGTAGCGGGGCTTTTTTATTGCGCAGGGCTTATAGAAAGCCCAGCGCGCGATTCTTTAGCAACACGAACAAATCCGGGTTAGCGAGACAGGGTTATTGTGGCTGAAATGCCGCCACCATGCCAAGACAGGCTCAACAGTATCTACGTGGGCAAGTGGGCTTGGGCCAAGCTGGCCCGCCGGAACATTTTGGTCTACGGCTTTCGAGTCTGTGAGCCGCAGCATGACGGCACGCCACATTGGCACCTGCTGCTGTTCATGCATCCCTCGCACACGCAAGAAGTCCGGTCGATCATGCGGCACTATGCGTTGGAGATCGATGGCGATGAACCGGGGGCGGAGAAGCATCGTTTCAAGTCGGTCGCGATCGACTGGAGTCGCGGTAGTGCGGCCGGTTACATCGCCAAATACATCGCCAAGAACATCGATGGCTTCGGGCTGAATGAAGACCTGCAAGGCGAAGACCCTAAAAAGGCGGCCGAGCGCGTGGATGCCTGGGCGTCCACGTGGGGGATACGGCAGTTTCAACAGATTGGCGGGCCGCCGGTTACAGTCTGGCGTGAGCTTAGAAGACTCAAAGAATCCATCGAATCATCGCTTGTATTGGAGCGGGCACGCCTGGCCGCGGACACGGGCGATTGGGCGGCGTATGTCGAGGCACAAGGGGGCATCGAGGTTTGAAGTGGTCCCTTATGTTTGGACAGCCTGAGGGGTTCGATAAGCTCTGACCATGGTTGTGTACTCAGGCTCAGGCGGCCTGTCGCCACTGGGGTAATTTCCCGGTAGACCTCATCGGGTGTCTGGTCATCCAGACGCTGGTGGGGTCGTTCATCATTGTACCAGTCGAAGTATTGCTTCAATCCCTGTCGCAACGCACGGCCATCCGCGAACGCGTGGATATACAGGCGTTCGTATTTGACGCTGCGCCACAGCCGCTCGACAACGATATTGTCCCGGTAGCAGCCCTTGCCATCCATGCTGATCTGAATACCGTGTTGCTTGAGCGCGCCGATAAAGGCCTCGCTGGTGAACTGAACACCTTGATCCGTGTTAAAGATGTCTGGCACACCGTATCGGTCGATGGCCTCCGCCAGCGCCTCGACGCAGAAATAACTATCCAGACTGTTGGATACTCGCCAAGCCAGCACGCGGCGACTGACCTCGGTCGTCAAATGTGGACGCCATGAATCGCATCATGCTGAGTGTTGCGTCCTGTAGTACTGTTGGGCATAGGCCGCTGGCGATAGATAGCCCAGTCGGGAAT
>Ga0209587_1000286_pt1 | contig 24431 bp, 25 predicted proteins | sample NGEPerD_2_FD_184512 | JGI IMG/M metagenome (GOLD analysis project Ga0209587, IMG submission 184512) | Arctic peat soil microbial communities from the Barrow Environmental Observatory site, Barrow, Alaska, USA - NGEE PermafrostL1-D... | ecosystem: Environmental > Terrestrial > Soil > Wetlands >... | reverse complement strand
GGGCTCTGTGCACGGATCGGCTCTCCTCATCGCCATAGGCGACGATGTCCATGTCTGAATCAGCACGGTGGAGACCCAAGAGAGCCGATCCGGACAAACCCAAGGCCTCTAGCGGAACGTTGGCAGTTTCTCTCACCAGCTCTGTCAACCCGAGAACCCCCTCTTCCAGTCGATCGGCAGGACCTCGTTCCCAGAGGTTCTTCAACCGATGGCAAGGATCGTATACGCGGCGGATATCATCTACTGGAACTGCTTGAAGTAGCAGGCCGAACACGGAATCTTTTCGGAGATACCAGGGCCAACGTGCACGAAGCAAGTCTTCCTGCTCCTGGAACCCGTACACTCGCCGATACCGCGTACCACCGCTCTCTCGATCGCCGGCGGGATCAGGGACATATCTGAGATAGGCGAGAACGGTGTCCGGGGGATGAACCAACCCCTTCACCGTGAAGATCAGACCTTCTCTAGTCTCAACGGCGAACCCCTCCGCCACGGATTTTGTATCCATCTTGGAGAATTCCTGCATCGTCAAGCTTCTCCTATGCGACCATGGTCTGGCCCTGTCTGGCCCTGTAGTATATAGGGTCCAGAAGTAAGCGGAGCGGGAGTCACACTCAGTATGCAGCTATTGGTTAGTGTGGTGCATCATGAAGAGGTCGGTCCGGCGGTAGCCGGCGGTGCCGATATCATCGACGTAAAGAACCCGCGTGAAGGATCCTTAGGGGCGAATTTCCCACACGTGATCAGGCACGTGCTCCAGCTCACTCCACCAGGCGTGCCGGTGAGCGCCGCTATTGGCGACGCACCCAATCTACCGGGAATGGCTGCCCTGGCCGCAACAGGAGCAGCAAGCTGCGGCGTGCGATACGTCAAGATCGGCTTGATGGGCTCGCGAGAACCCTCTGAATCTATACTCCTGCTTGCTTCGGTCTGCCGGGCTGCACGCGAGCAAGACCCCACCGTTCGAATCATGGCGACGGCCTACGCCGATGCGGACAAGGTCGGCGCACTCTCTCCCCAGCATTTGCCATCTGTTGCCACCCGAGCTGGGGCAGACGGATGCATGCTGGACACGGCCTCCAAGAAGGATGTTACCCTGCTGTCTGAGCTCGGCACCGCGGAGCTGCGGAAGTTCGTAGCTCACTGCCGTTCGGCTGGTCTCTTGTGTGCCCTCGCCGGTTCCCTGCGCGAACAAGACGTGCCGTACATCTGTGCGCTCAATCCAGATATCATGGGCGTCCGCTCAGCTGTGTGTGGTAGAGATCGCCTGAGGGGACGTGTGGATGCTGGTGCGGTACGGCGCCTGAAGAGCCGAATCACAGCAGCCGGATCCCCTGAGTATGACCGTTCTCAAGCAGCTCACCCAGCCGACTGGGGTGCTCCCCATTGAGGATCCAAAGATTTAACTGAGCGCCGGCCAAGAAAGTGCTGAGATATCCATCAACGCCCTGCCAAGCACTCAGCTGATCCAAGGTCATTCCCCTCGGAGATGAATTATCCTCTCCTGCAATCGGACTGCTGAACGCCTTTGAGTCCTTCAAGAGCATCAGCAGACGAGCGCTGACCAAGCTGCCCACCCACGCTGCGATGGAATCAGAAGTGACAACCCAACTATGAGGAAGGCTATCCACTTGGCGTGCTAAGCCAAAGGGCAAGAGCACAGGCACGCGACCCTCTTCGGCCGCACTCTGAGCATCTTCAACGGAACGCACAACTAAACTTGCCGGAATCAGATCGGAGAGCAGATATCCATACTGATCCATCCCCATAATCGCCATCCAGTGCGCCGCCGCATCACTCAGGTTCAAACGCTCATCATACCGCCGGACGATATCCGCGAAAGCTCCCCCTCCAGGCACAATCAGTAGTTTGTGCCGCTGTCCCAGAACCGCTACCTCATCACACAATACCCGCAGGTGTTCCCCGTTCGCCAGACGCCCTCCGATCTTTATAACCGCATCCATCAAGCCTCTCCCTCGCCCAACCTCCTGGCCAGCAGCCAAGCCGCGGCGGAGGCGGGAAGCGCTGAGGGTTCTACGCCACTCCAAACCCTCCCCGCCTCCAGCACTTCAAGTCCCAGGCGCCGCGTGACTTCCGCAGCCAAGGACGAACCCACACCAGCCACCGCCACAGGAATATCTTGGACGCCACCAAGTCGCGAAAGCACCTGCAATAATCCGTCCGCAATCTGCTGGAGCTGCTTCTCCCGGAGAAAATCAGCAATCTTCAGAATCTCTTCTTCGCTCAGCATCTCGGTGTCCGCGCAGACCAGGCGGGCGAGCCGCCCAGAGGCGGCCGCCCGCGACTTGGCCCTGCCGTCCGGTGTAGGGCACGTATACTCCCCCGCGGACAGGGCGCCCAGAAGCAGATAGACGTCCGCCATCACCGTGAAGTTCTCCGCTGCTACCCGGCACATGCGGCCCCTCACAGGCACCACATCAACCAGGGTGTTAGGATTCGTACGCAGCAGACCGGTGTAAATGAGCTCGCCGGAAGCGAGCCGGGCCATGTCGTTGCGGCCTTCCGCAACGACTACCCCATCCCTTATAGGAATGATGTCCGTGGTCGTGCTGCCAATATCAATCAAGATGCAGTCCTGGTGTCGCTCGGCCACAAAGAGAGCGGAGGCCACCCAGTTCGTCGCTGCGAAGTCCAGAGGTCGTCCGCTTGCCGATTCGAGCGCAACGAAGCCCCCAGCGATGTCCAACACATGCAATGGATGGCACTGAAAAACCTGCCCAATCTCGTGGAGAACAAAGAGTACCCCGTCACGTTTCGTGCGGAAGGCATCTGAGAGCTCAGCAGTCATGGTCACGACCATCGATTCCCCGCCCTGGACCCCGATCTCACGGGCTACCTCAGCCAGGACGGAAGACAGCTTGTCTGGCTCCTGCCAGATGTCAAAAGGGCGAGTAGCAATGCACGAATTCTCAATCTCTCCCGCCCGCCAGGATACACGCGCACTTTTTACCTGCACGCCGCCTACATCCCAGCCCACCACGGTATGCATCTCAGACATCACCAAGTTCCTCCTCTCCGAACGGAGCCTGGCCCTTGGTCACAATTGATTCAGGAAGAACAGCCTCCCTGCAAGCGCGCCAGATTGCCTCAGCCAGATTGGCACCAATGACCCTGCGAATCCCGACATAGGAAGTGGTCAACCGGGGATTGATCTCAATCAGTGAGCATCCCGAGTCGTTCAGCACGAGGTCCACACCTACGTAGCCCTGCAGACCCGGCACGAGTGTTACAGCGTCCAGTGCCAGATCCAATGCTTGTGCGCTCCGGTCATGAAGCATGGCGGCAACTCCTCCTCTGTACTCAAACGGAACACCAGTCCGTAACCACTGCTCATTCAGGCTGATAGCGACCGCCTTCTCTCCCCCTATCAGCAGGGAAACGCTGGCGGGTATTCCCCGGACATACCGCTGAAGAAGGAAGGACGAAGCCTGACGAAGAGCGGGCTGAGCCAGAACTTCATCCAGCGCCGCGGCGCTGGTAGCTAGACCGACTCCCTCACACCCCGCACCGTCAATAGGTTTAGCCACCAGAGGAAAGCCTAACTCAGCAGCGTCACCATAGACGCGATTCCAGGTAGTACGCACCGTGGCAGGATCCGGCAGCCCTCTCCGGGCGAAACGCTGATGGCACTCCCACTTGTCCGCCGCCACCGCCACCCCTTCCGACCGACTCCCGAGCAACAAGACACCCGCCTCCTCGACGGCCGCGCTGAGGCGCTCCAGGATCCCCCCACTCTCCGGAGCAACGATAATCGCCGTTCCGCACTGCTTGGCCAGGCGAATCAAAGGTGTAGGATATGTTGTAGGGTCGATAATGACGATCTGGTCAGCGGGAAGAGACACATCAGCAAGGCGACGATCAAGCGTTGTCACGACGGGAAAACGCCCCCAGGCCCTGAAGTCGGACAGCAGGGCCCGCAACATGGCCAACCCCTCCCTAGCCAATGACTTCGGAAGGACTGGATCTGTCCACCCGCCGCCGGTCACGAATTCGTGCACAAGGATCGATGAAGGAGGACAGGACATGGAGGTCATTCCCGTTCTAGACCTGATGGAAGGCCGGGTTGTGCACGGCGTACAGGGCGACCGGGAGCGCTACCGCCCCATCCAAAGTACTCTGACCCCCAGCTCCGAGCCTTTGAAGGTAGCCCAGGTCCTGAAGAGAGTCACGGGATGCGAAGCGTGCTACGTAGCCGATCTGGACGCAATTCAGGGACACGGGAATCACGAGAAGATTCTCCGCACCCTGGCAGACCGTGCCGGAGTGGATCTCTGGGTGGACGCTGCAATCACCGATCCACCCTCCGCCTCCCGGTTGCTACAGGCGGGAGCCGCCCGGGTGATAGTTGGCTCAGAGACGTTGCCAAGCCTGAAAACTCTGCGTAAGATACGGGATTCCGTTCTTCCCGAACAGATGCTCTTCAGTCTGGATGTCGGGTCCGGTGGCGTCCTCAGCACCTGCGCCACCCTGCAGAGTCTGCAACCACTTGCGGCTCTAGACCTACTCTCCCGGGAAGGACTGTCGCAGGTGATCATGTTGACACTTAACCGCGTGGGAACGGAAAGTGGGCCGGATTGGTCAATCCTGGAATCCTCTCGTGCAACGTTTCCGCACCTCTCGCTCATAGCAGGAGGCGGAGTGCGAAGTCCGGACGACATGTGGAGACTAGCAGAGATGGGAGTGGACGGGGCTTTAATCGCCACCGCCCTCCACCGCGGGTCGATCACTGCTGCTGACATTGACAAGATCCGACTCAGCCGGTAGTAAATCACCATCGCGCAATCAGATCTGGAATCACCTCAAGCATGTTTCCCCCTGTGAGAAAGACGAAGAGCGCGGCCACCACCAGATCCGCGGTTGTGCCCGGATTGAGCACGTGAGACTCGTCCCGAAGATAGCGGTCAAGTCTAACAATCTCATCGCGCCCGGACGAGCATAGACAGCCTCCAGACGCGAGTACTTCAGCCGCACGCCGAGATACTTCTTCGGCAGCCGCTGGACCCCTCTTTCTCGCTATCAGCGTATCCGGCACCTGGGCCAACACCTTCAAGAACGTATGCACGACGCAATCCGACAGCGCATAGCCCTTTGCCCAGGCCTCCTGGAGGGTCTCATATCCCAGTCCGAACGTTATCTCAAAATCCGTAACGTACTCGCGGGCCACAGAATCACGCTCCCTGGCCAATTCCATCGCCTGGCCCAGGGTCAAATCACCCACCCCAACGTTGACGTCTTGAGCCTCCACCTCCCCCAGCCCCGACGGTGCGGCGAGACTGATGGCCTTGTAAGTTTTCCTGGCATCATCCACGGTCAGGCCGTCTAGTACCTGCGCTAATGTGCCCCGGAGTCCTCTGGGCCCGCCTTTGCCGGCCGCTTTGGCCAAAGGAGCAAGCAGCAGGATGATACCCAGATTGGTGTTCGTACGGACAAATCGCCTGGTATCCTGCACGGACCGCAAGATCGTCTCACCGACTGTAACGTGGGCTGCCTCCTGGAAGGCAGGCCCAATAGCCACGGCGCTGGCCATGAAGTCCTCAATGCCAGCGTCGCTAAAGCCCGCGGATGGTGTTACGTTGCCCGGCTTGTCAGCAGTCACTTCTATGAGACAGGCCATCTGAGCAGCCCATGCGATCTCACTGTTCCCCCACTGATTCAACCAGATTCCTCCAAGACGTGGTCCACCAGGCGTTCGGCAGCATCTACTCCAGTAGCCGACAGCAAAGACCGCCAGCCCGGGATAGTGTTCACCTCCAAGACAGTGTATCCCCCCTCCTCACGGGGAAGGATGTCCACCCCCGCATGCTCTGCTCCCACAGCTAATGCCGCCCTGACACTCAAGTCACGAATTTGATTATTGACGTGACAAGCCCGGCTCTTGGCTCCCTGAGCGGCATTTGTCTTCCAGCCAACCCCCCGGCGCACCATCGCTCCGACCACGCTCGTTCCCACCACAAAGACGCGGATGTCCTCACGGCCGTGGGGCGTGAACTCCTGCATGCAGTACACGTATCTTCCTAATTCCAGCGCCCGGAGAACACGGTAGACCGTGTCCTCATCCGAGACACGCACCATGCCCCTCCCCTCAGATCCGAATAGAGGCTTCACCACTACGTCCCCCCCCAGTTCATGGAAAGCAGCGAAGGCTTCGTCCCAGCGCTCCGTGACAATCGTCCGGGGGGTCGGCAGACCTGCATCCTCCAGAAGCGTAGCAGTATAGTACTTGTCCACACCTCGCTCGATAGCGTTGGCCGAGTTGACAACCCGCACCCCGAGATGCTCGAGGCGGTGCAACGCATCCACTCGGAAGATTATCTGCTCAAGAGAGCCTCCGGGGATTGCTCTTACGAACAGGACATCGTACTCGTCCAGCGCGACAGCGTTGGAGGTAAGCCGGGGGTGGTCCGCCACCCGTGCCGTGAGATGAGTGACAGGAAAACACTCAGCCGTAATCCCGTGACGGGAAAGAGCAGCCAGAAGTGCTTGTGTGTGCCAGCCCTGTTGTCGTCCCAGTATGCCGGCTTTCAACCCAACAAGACCTTCTCCACCATTGCCGCATCAACGTGGCCTGCTCGAAAAGTGCGACCGCTAGTGGCATTAGTGATGGACAGCTCCGCCGGGCTGAAGAGAAGCGGATCTATCTGATAGAAGTTTCCCCCGTATCGTTCAAACAGTTCTCCGAAGGGGACACCATAATCGCTTGATGCTAGTGAGGGCAGCACCTCAATGACATCCTGAATAAGAGCGTCGTCCGTTTCCACCGTGTACCAGGCACGCCCACCGTAGAGAACGGCATCATTGGTGCGGCCGATAGCCTTCAAATCGTCGCCGGCCACCGGGGCCAGAGGGCATGAACCAAAACCCGAGATTACCGTACCGATGTCAAAACCCACCTCATGCATCTTATGAAGTCCGGTCTCCACAATTCGTGCAGCAATCTGCACGGAGCCAACCAGAGACGCTGTCGGAGACACTAGTATGCTAAGGCAGCCGGGAGAGATTCGACACTTTTCAGCAATCCAGCTCACCGCCTCTTCACTGGGGAGAATGCGGGACTCCAGAGCCAGAACAGCCACCTCTGCAGGGTCAACGTATTCCACGATTTCGAAAACCGGATCCCCTCGATACAGGGCCCGCGCCGGGCCGGAGCCCATCGCGGAGTACGCTTCTGACTCTGCGCTACCTGGAAAGTCCACCTCCCACCCTGCATACTGAGCCGCCATGCAGGCCAGCATCGGTTGCTCCACGTTGACCTCGACGCCGGGAAGTGTGAGCCCGCCAAGACTCAGCATGCGAAACTGAACGTCCCCCAGACCGCCCATGCAGGCCTCGGAGAACAAACAGCCAGCATTGAGCGACCCGGGAACGTCCACACCGGCATCCACGATCTGGGCACCGTTAGACAGACGTGATACCGCCAGCCCCAACTGCTCGGCTTTAGCAGTCATCCTCTCTACGATCTCGGCTGCCGCCTTATTGAGACTAATCACGGATGAGTATCTCACCCTTCCCCACTCCATTCACGTCGCCAACATGGCGCCGGAAACAACTATCCATCAGATCCGTCTCAGCCCAAATCCCCCACTCACTCAGGCGACGTAGATAGAAACGCAGGAATACCGGCTCAAAGCGACAGGCATAGCGAAAGGTAGGAAGTAGCTCCGGAGCTTCGCCAAAGGCCGCAATAGTGCCGCGTTTCATCCCCGCCCCAGGGCGTTCACCCAGCCGACCGAAGACCAATATTGAACCGGCAATCATGTTGGCAGCGGCAAACTCCCCCGTATCCCCCATGACCACAATCAGCCCCCGGCGCATCCGTGTACCGACCTCTCTGCCGACGCTTCCCTGGACGACTATGGTCCCGCCTGTGACACCCTTGGTCTCGCCCGAGTACGCACCACCCACGAAGTGTCCGCAATCGCCCTTAACAATGATCCGACCCCCCTTCATGTGGGCCCCAACCCAGTCTCCAGCCTTACCTTCTACTACTATCTCACCGCCGGACATGTAGGAACCGAGATGCGGACCCACGTCGCCGTCTACCGTTATGCTCCCCATTGACATTCCATGCCCAATCTTCTTGACGTGCCGCAGATCACCGGCGACGGTGATGTTATCCCCTCCCCTCCCCTCCACATCGAACAGGTCTCCCAGGGTGACCCGGCGGCGGCCGTAGAAGGCGGGAAGGGCGGCAATTTCAGTCGGTCCCCGGCCGACAAATCTATCCGTACATATGCTATCAGCCTCCACCGGAATCGAGCTTGCTTCCTTGCGCCGAAGCGTCACGCCGGCTCCATCTAGCACGAACGCCGCACACGATACGCACCCCATGAAAGATGTCTCCTTTCTGGATTTTCGAAAGACAGACCCTATCCGCCTGAGGAGTCAACCAACTCACCGAGAGGGAACTGATACTTTCCTAATGTGCCTCCATAGTTCCCCGCAGAGATACGCACCACACCCGGAAGGCAGGCCTCGCTGATACCAATGCGCATCGCCTCACGAACCGCCCCCTCATCCAACCCATCAATGACAATTTCTTGGACGGCCTCGACTCCGTCGGGGAGAGCGGTCGCTACCTGGGTCCGGATGGTGGGACAGTAGGGCGTGTTGCTGGAAACATGTTGACCCTTATACTTGGACGATACCTTGCTGCCGCTGCGCACAATTCCACCGGGAAACGGCATGATTGCACCCGGAACCGCACGCATGGCGGCCACACTTGCCTCCGCAGCCGCGAGAGCCGCCTCTACACTCTTGCCCAGGATGAAGAAGTTGCCGCCGCCGACGGCCTTGCATACTCCAAACTCCTCCTCGACGACGAATTCACCTTCCATGACCGGCACCCGCCAGAGGCGTCTGCCATCCAGCAGCTTGCTGCTTTGGAAGCCATCACCAAAGTACCGGAGCTTGCCACCCACTTTGACCCTGTCAGCAGCGTCAAGTCCATTGTAGCAGGCTGATGTTGGAGACGTCATCACACCCTGTCCCACCCGTTGCAGTAACTGAGTCTCCAAGGCTTCCGGGGAAGTAGTGAAGAAGAGCGCCGCCACACCGGGGCGGCCGTCTGGCGTTGGCTCATCGCCTGACAGGTCATTGATCCCGGCCTCGCAGCCACACCCGATAATCGACGTGGCCAGACCGGTCGCAACCCGAGCTGCCGTCATGGCCCATTCTCGAGTGCGGGCGGTGATAATTAGCCGTGCACCCCACATCTCAAAGGCCTCAGCAAACGTATCCTCAATCTCTACTCCGTTAATGTACATTAGAAGCTGGCTCCTTTGCCCGGGCGCTGCCGATTCTCATCCGGCCTACACATATCTCCGCCTCAGTTGTTCAGTATCACCCACGTAGAGATGGTCAAGAACGGACCCGCACGCTCCTCGTATCCCCATGGCCTCGACCAGGTCGACAAAGGAGCCTCCGACTAAGCCCTGGGCAATCAGGGCGGCTCCCTGCGCCGCCTCTTTGGAGACAGAAGCAAAGCCTTCGACCTTCCGCACAGGAGCGAACTCACTTAACCGTCGCGCTATCTCCTGCGAGATCTGCGGCACCCAACTCAGGCGCCCGGAGAGCAGGATCTCTCGGGGGGCGACAAGCACGGTCATCTCCGAAGCCACCCGCTTCACGACATCTTCCAAGAAGGCATCAAGAGCGACCGCAGCCCGCCGGTCCGTGGCAACAGAAGACACCAAATCCCTGGGATCGCTATCAGGAGTACCGGCGATCCAAGCCATGCCCCCGCTAGCCAGGTTGTCCTTGCGGAAGCCCCCCAGCAAGTATGCCAACTCCCCGTCCATGGCACCAAGAGCACGGTATCCCATGGCACCTGAGGTGCCGCCCATGCCATCAACAATCCTGCCACCCTCCACGGCTACCACGCCCGTGAAAGCACCACCCATTTCTAAGTAGATGAAGGAGGTTTCATCGTAGGACAATCCCAAACGACGGGACTGACTCCAAACCCCCAAGGCGGTCGCACACACCTTGTCCGCCGTGCCCATGTCGATTCGGTTTACCTTGCGATGGCTCGGGACGGTGGGGAGGTGAATCACTCCCGGGGAGAAACAAAGCGGCAGTCCACTCTCCTTCAATGCCCTTAGGATCTTCCCCATCCCCTGCACAATGGTCCCCCTCGGCCCCTCCGGGCCATCAGCCAGCAACATCAAGTCAATCTCTCTGTCTCCGGCATGCTCTATGTCCAGCCAGGGCAATCCGTATCCCGACGGACCGATGATGAGGTCCACAGGACCAACCGATTGCACTAGATCTACAAGCATCCGCGGGTCCGCGCCTACCTCAGCAGTAGGGAAAGTCTTATCAAGGAACACGTCTTCCCCGTCTAACCCACATACATCAAGGCTGACAGTCCCCAGATCTATTCCAATGGTTCGCGGCATCGACCCGCTCACTCTTCGTCTGAACCTGCGCTGAGGTATCCCCAGCGCAGATTCGATTCCTGCGAGTACCTCTTGCCCAATTGCACAGCGAGAGAAGCCCGCTCCAGCTCCTGTCCCAAATAGAAAGCGTGCCCAGGATCCCCCACGTCCAGCTTCTGGAAAAGCTCGTTTGGATCACTGCCCCTGACGAACTTGTCCCGGTTGAAAACATAGATCCATTCCCTATCTGCGAAGATCCGAAAGTGTTTGTCCCGGACAAGGCCCTGGATACCGCGCAGCTCCTCCTCCGAGTAGGTTTCAAAGGGAGGGTCCTTCAGTGCAATCAAGCCGTCATCAATCGACTTGGGGAGTACTCGGTTCTTGTGTGCGTAATGCATCAGTTTACGGGCCAAATCCAATTCACGCACTGAACCACGAGACCAACTGATGACTTCAGTGGTGAGAACATAGTCAATCTCCAGTTCAGCCATCAATCCAGCCATCAAGGCGTTGATGCCGACGCTATCCGCGTCCGTAAGCTCCGTGATATTCCCAAGGCCCATGAGGATCTCCGCCTCAGGATGGCGCCGCCGTGTCTCGTAGTAGCGCTGGAGGGATTCAGCAAAGCCAAAACTAATCGGGTCCAGGATAGGATCTATGATGTAGGAAGTCCTGAGAGAAGCTACCTGAGCAATGTTCCTTTCCAAAGATTCCAGTCCCTCTCCGAAGTCGGGAATGACCACGATATTGCAGCCAAGCTCCGGAACCAAGTTCATGTTTTGAGAGTTGACGCTGAGCAGCAAGTCCGCACCGGCCTTGTCGGCCTCCTGGATGGTCGGTGGGTCAAAGGTGTCCACACTCACCACGAAGCCCCGCTCCTTCAAGCCCATCACCACATCTCCGATTCCGGGAAATCCTTCCATAGGAGGGCAGCCCAGATCGATGATATCGGCACCCGATTCGCGATAGTACTCGGCCATGGCCAAGATCTCCGTCCAGGGCATCCGGTACGCTTCCACGATCTCGGCCAGGATCTGCGTACGGAATTCACCGTACCCATCCAAGATGCGCTCCCTGCCGAAAAAGAGTGGCAGATCCTTCTGATCCTTGGGTCCGCGGACAACCGGAACGCCGAGCTTGTCTTCAATAACGGACAGATCACCGCGGCACAGCCCCGGAACCATGACCTGCCTGCACTTGCGACTATCCTTTAGCCACCTGGCAATCCACTCAGTTCGCATCAGTGCCGCCACCGAAACGTCTAATACGACCACCTCGTGGTCGAATTCAAGCTCCAGTTTCCGCAAGGTTGTCTCCAGAGCCTCGGCAGCCAACCGGCCGGTAACGAACAGATATTCGGGCATTCCTTGAAAACCCTCCTCGGTCCTACCTCGTGAGCCAATCTTCCAAGGCTGTATGCTGGGTGGCGTGGGCTCCCTCTCTTATTTCCGGACGTATCTCCGCCAGGGTGCCGAAGCGTTCCGCAAATGCATTGTGATCATGGATGCCCTCGAAGTTCTCCTGCCGCGCCAAGAGAAACGCGTCATCTGACAGCTCGGGGTAGTCCCGCACGACATTACGCAACATCTCCCGCACAACGTCCTCCACGAACCGCGGGTTTCGATGCGCCTTGTCCACAACATAGAATTCATCTGGACGCTTGAGGAGCTCGTAGGTCTCGGAACTCATGGAGCGTTCCGCAATGAGAACAAGATCCTCGGCGCGCAGTCGTTTCTCCGATCCAATCATCAGCGTCCCTCTGCCCCGCTGGTTGTGCGATGCCATGGGAAGGATACTCAGAATGCGGTCAATCTGCTCCTGCGAGAAATCGTTCTCCAGAAGGAGGTCCTTCGAGTGCGTCCTCATGATGTCCTGCGCACAGGGGCACACAGTCAACCCTTCAACTTCCACCCCTACCAGATGCCGTACGCGGTCCTGTGTTGAAGCGGCCATACCCAGAAGGGTATAGAGCTCCTCCGTATGTTTCTTGGTCACTGGAGTAGTCTTGGCCATTGGGAAGTGGGCACGAATACGCACCTCCGCACGCATGGCGCTCTGAGCCTCCATCACCCGCTGAGCCATGCGTCCGGCCAAGGACTCGATATTCGGAAACGGCTCAGAAGTCAATTCCTCCGCAAGGCCTTCCACTACCTCACTGAACCGGGACATGTGCACGCCGGTCTGCTCAGGATTCAGGTCGACGAACAGGTCCAGGGTAGCGTAGAAGAGCTGAGGCTCGCCTCCGTCCGATATGCGGATAATCCGGCGCAAGTTCTTCACCCCTGCCCGGCTCAGTGCCGCGGATACCAGCGGTCTACCCTGCTGGACGTCCCGCGCAATCTTGGGTCCTGTTTTTCGTTCCACCTGGGTCTCCTCCTCACCAGTCCATACTACACGCGACCGTCCTGCACTCGGCACCATGGACTGCTCAACTGCTCACCAAACCTCGGTGACGGCGCGTATGTCTCTCACCCACAGCCAATTCGTTCAGCATGGCGCAAGGAGTCCGCACCTATGGAGTAGTTGTCGAATGAGATGGTGTACGCTTGATTGAAATACTCCCGGATGTTCTTCTCCGACTCGTCATCGTAAGGCGGAGCAACGTACAGCGTCCGTCCCGGACGCTCCTCCACAACTGTGCCGTCCCGCGCCACCAGCACACCCGCCTTGATCACGTACCGGGGCTTGGCGAACATTTGCTCCTTGTTGCCCACGTCTTCGTACACAGTGATGTCGGCATCTGCGCCAATGCCCAGATGGCCCTTGTTCTTCAAGCCCAAAGCTCTCGCCGGTCCAGCGCGGCTGATGATGGCGATTTCGTGTAGAGAGTACTCGCGATCCAGCTCGGGGAGCAGCGCACCTTTGCGGGCACGCGCATGGATGCTCTCAAAGACCTGCCGCCGATAGCCGCGGTCCATCAATAACCTTATCACCTGAGGATAGTAGGTGAAGCAACCGGCGTTCGGATGATCGGTGGTCAGGAAAACCCTCCATGGATCATCAATAAGCAGGAACAATTCCATCCCCGTGAGCCACATCACGGAGTTGATGGGATTAGTGCGTTTGTAGAGAGCGGGGACAACTCCTCCACCGGTCTCACTCTCCACATCGTCGTTCAGCCACTTGTTTCGAGTCATTTGGTGCATGTTGTGCTGCAGAGGTCCGTCAGAGGTCATGGTAGTAGCCGAACCAAAAACGAGCTGGCCCACGTCCACAGTCATGCTGGGGTGGGAGTTGACAGCCTCAGCCACTGCAGCAGCCTCCGACGCTTGAAGGCTCCCCTTGCCTTCACCGTAGCTCAGAAACTGGAGATGGCAGAAGTGCGCACGACGCCCATCCAGTGTGGCCATGGCCTCAATAGTCGTGCGGGCGCTACTACTTCGCCCGAGGTTAATCCCATGGATATGAGGTACATGAGGTAGGCCTAACTCCTCGTTGATCCAGGCCAACATCTCCAGGATCTGCCGTGGTGTTACCCCGAAACCAATCACTTCGTCGTCCAGCTCACTGACGTTGCTATGCCACTTCCAGTTTTCAACCCCTCCCGGGTTGACGATCTTGATAGCGTATCCCTTGGTGGCTCCCAAGAGCCAGGCCACATAGTCGCGAGCTGTCTCCTGCCGACCGTCACGTATGCACTTCATCAGAAAGTGGTTGTTGCCCAGGGTGATGAAGGCGCCCGAGTCGAGGATGGGTACGTCCGCGAGTTCCTCGTGAGTGTGCCGGGCAACAAGGGGCGCAGTGGCCGCCTCCATTACCGTCGTGTAGCCCATCTCCGCATACAAATACCCAGTGAGGTGGGTAGTAGGTACCGTACCGCCCACACCGGAACGCAGAGTTTCCGTGCGCTCACGCTCGTTGCCGCGATGATCTTCCGGACGAAACTTCCTCCCGGCGTTCACTTTAGCCCCCACGATGTGGCTGTGAATGTCCACGCCCCCAGGCATGACCACCAAACCCGAGGCGTCGATGATCTCTGCCTGCTCCTGATCCACCTCCTCCGGCGAGACCACACGACCGTCCTTGACCCAAATATCCCGAACCTCGCCTGCGATGCCATTTTGAGGATCATAGACGCGACCACCCAGCACACCCAGCATCACTTCACCGCCTCAATGATCTGATCCAATATCTGTTCATCCGTCGGGCGCCCGGAGGCGAATATGCCCTGGAGCGGTATGGGCACGTTGTCCATTCGATACGCTGTACCCGGCGCATCTATGCCATAGTACGCCGTAGGGAAAACTACCCGGGCACAGGACGCCGTCACACTTGGTGCTGGATCCAGCACGATAGTGGGAATACGCCCTAGATGCTCCGCAGCTGCATGGGGGAAATGAGCCGCCGGGTCTGAAGCCACGACCAGTGCCGCGTCGACCTCCCGGCGCGAGAGCATATCCACTGCGCTAAACTCCCCGGGACCGAACTGCGGATACCCCCTCGCGAAACTCACTGCAAAAGGGTAACCACTCTGCCACGTCAGCACCTGATCCGCACCGGCAACATTTCCGTGCCCTCGCATGGGTATGACGGAAAACCTGGTGTACTCATTCAGTTCTGCCACCAAGGAAAACAGTTCGCCCACGTTGAGGTGTCGGCCCCGGCTCATGGTCAACCCCATGCCCATGAACGCCACACCATACCGGCTTTCCTTCATGCGGTCAGCTAGATCTCTCAACTCAGATACAGAAACTCCCCCCACCGTGTCAACTTGAACATCCCTTCCCTTCACCAGCGACCTGAGTACACTGAGCACTTCATAGTCCGTTCCCACATTCACCTGGAAGAAGCGATCAGCCGCCTTGGAGGTGCGCGTAGGACGGACGTCAACAACGACGACAGTCCTGTCTTTCCGTCCGTTCGGCGTCAAGGCACCCTTCGGGGAGAGAGAGAACCTACCGAAGTGGCGCGGATGGGAGTCCGCTGGGTTGCAGCCCCAAAAGACGATCAGATCGGCGCGATCACGCACCTCGCCCAGCGTGCAGGTAGCTTCACCAACCGCCTGCATCGCCAACCCCGTGGGACCATGGCAGACCGATGAAGTGGTATCGATGACGGCCCCCAGCCAATCTGCCAGTTCCACCGCCCTCCTCTGCGCCTCGATTGAGGTGGAGCTGAGTCCATATATAAGAGGACTGTCGGCCTGCTCAAGGATGGAAGCCGCTTCTCCGACGGCCTCTTGCCACTCGACCTCCCGCCCACGAACGGTGGGGCGTCGCACCACCGAATCCCGTCCAGTAAGCACCCCTCTGCCAACTGCGCAGGCACGTCGCGCCTTAATAATCTCCGATCCTTCACATTCAACGACGATGTCGTCGCAAACGCAACCGCAGAATGTGCAGGCGACATGCTCAACTACTGCGCTCATGACCCCACATTCCCAGACATCGTTGGCACTAACTCAACCTCTATCCCTTTAAAGGAAGGCATTCCCGTGCCTTCAGTCTCAACCGCAACCAGAACGTTTGCGGACGGTCCCATTGGAACAAAGACGAGCCCGGGCGGCAGAGAGCCAACTTCCACAACCAACTCCACCTGCCCAGCCTCCGTACGCAACTGGACTAAGCTCCCGTCCTCAATCTCAAGGCGTTCCATGTCATCCGGGTTCATCTGGACAAGACTGGTTGCGCGCCTGTACTCGGAGGAACCTTTCCCCTTATGCATGCCAATCGCTTGTTCACGCGTACGCCCGGTGATCAAGGTGAGCAGTGCGCCCACATCGCTCCTCTCTTTCCTCTTCGATTTCTCCATATACTGTAGCCGCGCTCTGAGATATAGCGTCAAAACAGGCTTGTCTGCTGCTCCCAGACGCAAGTACCGTACAAACAGGATGACCCGCATCGATACGCCTGCCTGGGAATGGAACGTCCCGGATACCCCGCTCGACCCATCTACTGGTGTCGGCGATACTTACCGCCCGTCTCGCATAGACAACACCCTTGCCCACGAAGTCCTGGTGTGAGCGCTCCCTGAAGGAGAAGTCCGGCAATCGGCCGGCAAGTCCATCCATGTGCAAGTTGAACAGGTTTGTCCCATTCGCACGCTCCACCAACTCCATGGAGGCACTATATCGCGGGTTCACCTCCAGCAGATAAGGATGAAGGTAGCCGCCAAGTTCTCCACTCACCATGACATCCACCCCGTTGACTCCTCGCAGGCCGAACCGATGGGTGAGCCACGACACCATCTCCTCCATTTGATGCATCAGATAACCCCCATCCACCAGAGCCAAGTCCAACGGGAAGATATTGCCGCTCCAGACAAACCCAGAGGATCCAAGCTCCGGACGCCCAATCAGTTGCTCCGTCACGCCCAGGATCCGGCTCCGCCGGCCATCCGCAACAAACGCAACTGAGGCCGGACGTCCCTCTATCTTGGCTTGGAGGATCTGATGGTTCTTCAATGGCCTCTCGTCCCATGAGTGTATCCCGTGGCCGCCTCCACTGCGGATAGGCTTACACAACCAGTGATACTCAGGACAAGCCTGCTTCTCCTCGCCGGGTAACAGAGTAGACGGATATAGGATTCCCACCTCCCGGCAGAAGCGCCTCAACGTCCGCCAATCACGCACTTCTCTCAACGCTCTGGACCCGTTACCCAACAACAAGCGGTCTTTGGTCAGCTCTTCCACAATCTCAGGATAGTTTTCCAGATTTCCCACATAGGCCACGGCTTCGGCCTCGATTTGCGCGGAAGCCTGGGCTAGCCCTTGCACGCTCAAAGGGAGGTGGAAGTCCTGCAGAAGTGCATAGTTCTCCACCAGCTGCTTCTGGTCTCGATCCCCAAAGTAGTCTACGCTCACAATTGGGTGTCCGCTCAACCAAGCAGACTCGGCGAGGGCGCGAGTGCTCGCTCCAAGGAGAAGGATGCGCTTCACCGAGATATTTCCTTCGCCAACTCCGCCATCTCCTCTACGTCGAGCACAATATCATTCTGCTCAAAGAGCTTTGCGATACACCGGCGGTGCACTTCCATCTTGAGGTCGCCTATCCCGAGAGCCCCGTAGAGCACCTTGCCGTCTATCTCTTTCCCGTCAAATGTGGGATCGGTCCCCTCAACACCCAATGGAGGCACTGCGTTCACATCAGCCAGAGTCTTCAGCGTTGGATGGTTCTTCCAGATGGTCTCGGAGATGAGCATTGTTCCGGCAGCGCCCGCACAGAGCACGGCGTGCGCTTCGTCCAAGACACGAGCGGCCGTCACCAAATCGGTCGCCACTGCCGGCGTCACGTGGACATCAAAGCGCTTCCGGAGAGTTTCGCAGGCGGTGGCTGCCCGGTCCATGCTGCGCGAAGTCAAGGTAACCTCCGCTCCTTCCTTAGCGAGGAGCGCCGCGGCTCTCTGTCCAACCGGTCCGGTACCTGCCAGGACGACAATCTTCTCTCCTACCACATCTCCTACCGAGAGAATCTTGGCTACGGCCGCCGTAGACGTGGTATTACACCCATTTGCATCAAGCATAACCGACACTTGGAGAGGGTCAAAAAAAGCGTCCTGAACCTCTCGCAACATTGCCTCTCCCACGCCGACATCGGCCCCCCCGATGAAGACGGCCGAGTTCTTCAAATCACCAACACCGCGCGTAAACATTGCGCCGTAAACTAGATCCCTTACCTCCTCCGGTTCAACTCCCCCGTATTGCAGGAGCACGTCCACCCCGCCGTCGTAAGCCGTAATGGCGTCGAATACACTGGGGATCCGATCGCTGTCGAGCTGAAGCAATATCCTCCTCATGACATACCACCTCTCCAGGAGCCTAGACTGTCCTGCTCCGATAATCGACGTATCTCCACAGTTAACCGCGCTGCTATACTGCTTCTCCCAACCGAACACCGCTGTGAGAGAGGACCAACCATGGGCCACCTCCGAGCGCTACCGATGCAGCAAGGATGGATATACGAAGCCATCATCTCCACCTACGCCGGTGGCACCCCTCACGCTGCCCCAATCGGTGTATGGACAGAAGATTTCACTACTTTACACATGGAAATATACGACTCATCCATGACCCTGCAGAATGTGATGTCCTCTGAGCATTTCGCTGCCAACTTCCCTAAGGATGTACAATCCATTTATGCGGCTCTCTTTCGTCCCCATGATCTACTTTTCGAGGAAGCACAAGAAATCAACGCGCCTCTCCTGTGCAACTCCTCGGCCTCGGTGGAACTCGCCCTCAACGGAGAAATCCAGTTGGCCAACCGAGTCCACATCACGGGAACAATTCTCCGCGTTCACGCCCATCAGGACATCAAGCTCATCAATCGTGCAGAGAGCCTGCTCCTGGAGAGCCTGATAGTCGCTACACGCCTACGATTCATGGACAACCTCACCGCCCGCGACGAGCTGGCAGAGAATTATCGAGTGATACGCAAGGTCGCTCCAAATTCTTCCTATGCGAGAACGATGGAGGCACTGCTGCGGGACCTGAGCCTGGATTCATAGATTCTCCATCCGGACGTTGATCCGAGCTCCTACGTTGCGGCCACGAGCCACGAATACAGAACCGCCTCTCTGCGTCTTGTCCAGGAGCGCGCGAGCCTCCTCCTCCACCCGCGTCGCGCCGTCTTGATCAACCAGCCCGTAGACCGCGGGCCCCCACGAACTCTGTCCCGCACCGTATGCCCCAGCTTCCAGCATCGTCTCTATTAGCTCACCCGTCTCTCCTCCCCCATAGACTCCGCCCTGTACATCTGCAAAGTAAGCGCCGGTTTTCCGATCAATGGCAGTGAGAGCGTCACCGAATTCCTGGATATCTTCCTCCACGAGAGCCGGCATGAGCCTGAGCTGAGTAAGCCTGCATATTTCTTCTGAAACTCGCGTGGACGCCGAGAGCAACCTGAACGCCTTCTCTTCACCCGGACCGCTGAGACCCCCCCTTGAACCCGGGATTGCGACCACAAAGCGCCACTCAGAGGGAAAATTCCGCCGGAACACGATAGTCGGGATACTGCCAGAAGCTGCTCCGTTTTTCTTGTGACCAGCATCGATAATGGACCCGCCAACGTCAAAGGCTGCTACCCCGACACCTGAGCGCCTTCCTCTCCCCATGGCACGTGCCACTTCATGAACATCCGCCCGTACTCCGCTCATCGTGGCCAAAGCCATGCCGAGAGCCAACGCCAGTTGTGTTCCCGACCCTAGACCCGCATGCTCCGGTATCCTGTCCCGAACGTCAACGGTGACGTCGGGTTGCACGGAGAAATACTCCGAAAACCGGCGCACATACGCCCAAATCCGTTCCGAATTCTCACCTGCAATGTCCAAGGTGTTGCTCCGCTCCAGCACCACAGTGGTCCTAGGGCGATCCAGAGTCACACCAATGCTCCCATAGCTGCGGCCAACATCTTCGCTCAGGTTGGTAAAGCCCATATGCAGCCGGCTACCGGTCTCTACGGAAACCTTCATCGCCCTTTTGCAAGCTGTCGTGCGCATCCCTCAAGAACACCTGCTATCTCCTGCGGACTGGAAAGCGTAGTTATTCCGTCCATGGAAGCCAGTTTTCGCGAGTTATCAATGTCTACCGAACGTATTCTCAGTTCAAGTTTCTCCCCACCGGGTAGAGTCGTAATTGTGGTCCCCTCGGCCTGGTCAACAGGCATCACATATAGGGGCATATCTGTCTTGTTTGCCTGGGCCACCGCATTCGTGATGATGGAGTCGGCAACACCGCATGCAATTTTCGCGACTGTGTTCGCCGTAGCCGGAGCCACCACGAAACAGTCAAATCGTCCAGTCTGCAGTTTCCCAACTATGAATGGCGTGTTGGAATCCTCTTCCTTCAGTATATGACTCGCTATCTTGTCCAATTCTTCCGAGAGCTTGTACCACCGGACAACCTTCACTCCGGCCCTGGAAAGCACTGCCGTGATTTCAACATCCTGGGCGTCTTTAACAGCAGACATCGCACCGAATGTCTCCGGTAATATGTCTCCTGATCCCGTAATTCCCCAAACCAGTCTTAGAGGCATGAGTTAAGCAGCCCTCCTCACCAAGACTCACGCATGGAGCAGGTGCGCAACGTCGACCATTCGGTCAACGACCCGTTGAATCAAGGCCAAACCTTCCTCGTCAGCTCTCGCACCTTCCGCGCCTTTGTCCCTCGACCACACGGTCACCCCGAGATTTGCCCCGAACGATCCACCGCCGACAGGAACCATTTGGTTGATCAGGTAAAAATCAATCATGGAGTGAATAACCTGTTCATGACCCCCGACTCGGTCACCGCCCACGGCGATACCTGCCCCGACCTTGTTCTGGAAGACCTTTGGATCCTGCGCTACCAAGGCTCGACAGCGATCGAGAATCGCCTTGAGTTGAGCACTGATCTGCCCCTGATAGCAGGGACTCCCCATAATCCACGCATCCGCCCATTTCATCTTCGGGTACAGCTCGAGGAGGGAGTCCTTGTGCACGCAACCTTCTTGCTTCCTGATGCAATAGTCGCAATGTATGCAAAACTCCACAACCTTCCTCCTCACGCAGAAATACTCTACCTCGGCACCGTGGTGCTTCCGTGCGTAGCTCAGCGCTTCATTGACAACAAAGTCAGTAGATTCGAGACGAGGACTCCCCGATATGCCAAGCAACCTCACGTCCGCTCCGTCCTTGTACGCACGACTCTCCCCTCACACAATAGCTGTGTTGGCTGGAAAGCGCGGGCGGGGACAAGACAGTCCCCTGTCTCGCCCCCGCCCGCGTCCACTCCACGACCGGACGACCCAGCCGGTACGATTCGCCAACGTCGTCTGGCTGACTACGATTCCTCTCCCGCACTCCTCAGTCCCGCTACGTAATCGTATAAGAAGGCGGCTACTATTGCCCCCCCGATAGGTCCTATGACAAAGATTGGGAATTGACTCCACAGATTATCTCCCCCAAAGAGGAGGTCTGCAAGATAGGGTCCAAAAGTACGGGCTGGGTTGAGCGAAGATCCAGTAATGTTACCGGTCACAATGATGTCGGCCGTCACAACGAGACCGATGGGTATCGCCGCAAATCCGGCAGGAGCCCTCTTATCTACAGCCACGCCCATAATGGTGAGCATCAGGAAGAACGTGGCCACACCTTCGCTGAGGATAGCCTGCCAGTAGCCTACGCCGGCGAACTGCGCGGTTGCCCCCAAGCCGGTATCCACTGCCCGGCTTCCGAGTATCGCCACGATTGTGAATGATGCCAGCGACGCACCGATCAACTGTGCAACGATGTAGGCAATCATGTCCTTTGAGGGAAAACGACCGGTTATCCACAGAGCCACGCTCACGGCCGGGTTAATATGTGCCCCTGAAATGTGACCGAACGCGTAGACCATGGCCATGACAGCTATTCCGAATGACAGCCCTATACCCACCCACGCAGGCATGCCAATCCCTACGTTGAAAGCGTTATCAGGGTAGGGTTCCCAGCCTTGAAAGAGGAGCACCGTAGTGACTACTGCGCCGGTACCCAGGAAAACGAGTACATACGTGCCGATCAACTCCGCGATGGAGCGTTTCATGAGAGTCGGTTGACCCATTACCTCACCTCCAATAGAGAATTAACTGGACAGGCTCGAATGGGGACCGGATATCTCCGGCCCCCATTCACTCAATACGAGCCTTGCATCTGCGTCAACGTGCACCCGCCGGCTAGACGGCGAGGTGCCACTGGCAGTATCCCTTGGCGCCGGTACCCAGGCCGGTAGCCATGGGAACATTCCGCTTGATCAGCGAGCATGCTGCGCAATCCTTGCAACCCCGCACGGGAGCACCCGGCGTACCCGGATCAGTCGCAATCGCGTTCGTCATCAGGGTGGCCGTTGTGCACTCAGGTGTCAGGAAGCACGGGAAATCAGACAATGTCATCAGAGCCGCAAAGCGCTGCGTGATGGCGCAGGCCGGATACGTATACCGCTGCGGGTTCATAATGACTTCGCTAGCATCGATGGGGCTCAGATCGACATCCACGCCCTTGACCTTGCCGCCGGCTCCCAACGGGGTAATATCGAGAATCTTCTCACCGCGGGTGAGAATGTCCATAAAGTCGACGTTGTGAAGCTCGTCGGCCTCACCCCGGTCAGGGTGCATGGCGGAATAGTTGGTGAACCGCTTGTTGAGCAGATCTACAACCATGGGCACTGTGAAGCTATCCTTCCATAGGATGTAGGTCGACGCGCAGGCCGTCGCTCCGGTGGCCAGCGAAAGGACATCGTACACGCTGTTGAAGGCATCTTTCTTCAAACCGCGACGCAGTGTGTTGTCAAGGACACCAGTCACTGCCTCGTAGATGGCGAAAACCATGTCGTCAGCGAACATATTGTACGCAGACTGAGCAATGTGGTGAGCAACGTCCCCCACGCAGTACGCAGGCACAGCAGTGATGTTTGCCGGATGCACGCCTGCCTTAAGAGCGGCAACCACAGTCGGCCTGATCTTGTCCTTGTACTGCTGCATGTACTTGCGAGTGTCGAAAGACGTGTGACCTCCGTGCCCGCCCAGGTTGTGGGTATCCATAAGCTCGGCTTGCGCGGCGGTGGGCTCACGGTAGATAAACTGCAGCATGTCAATCTCGGCCTGCTCAGCTTCAGCCAAGGTCTTTCCGGATTCGATGGCACCACGCAGGGCCGCTGCAAGACCGTAAGATGTGTTCATGCCCCAGGACTTGCTCGCAAGAATCGTCTGCTTATGAGCAGCCGGGATATCAAGATCCACGAGGATCTGATTAACCAGGTTAGGCACGGAACCCACAGACATGGCGAAGTCGACCACGCAGGTCGGTCCGTACATGCCCCCATACCGCCGTACCGCTTCCCTACCAACCAGAGCCCTGTTGGCCTCAATGGCATCAATGAACTTCCACATTGAAGCCTTAAAGTCTGGATCCTCCTCATAAAGAATCTCGAGGATGGGTGGGGTCTGATAGTGTTCTACAAATGGGTCATCCTCGGGACGCACGGTCTCACACAAACCCGTCAAGGTGTCAAAATGGGCGTTGACCGAGTCCACATGGAGGGCTATTACCTCCTTGGATTGCCCGTCCGCTGCTTTCATCTTGTTCACTGCGTCAACGTAAGGCTTAGCGTCCTTGACCTTGAACGTCCCGCCGCGCTTCTCTTTGTTCACGCCAAAAACCGCCCACGTGGCGCCAACAGCTTCATCTACCATCTTCTTATAAAGCGACATCTTCCCCTCCCATATCCCAATTGACTTAGGTGACCAGTTGTTGACTACCAGCCTCACCTCCCCAACCCGTCCGGAAAACCACCCCAAACACGATCCGGCCACTCGTTCCCTCTAGGTAAGCGCGTCTCGACATTCGGCGCAGAGAATCCTCGGCAGCTTCTTCTTGGACTTCTTGTTGGGTAGCGGGTAACCGCCCTCCCACATATCCACGTCCGCTCTGATGGCATGGTCCTTGCAGAGACCCATGCCACAAACGACGCAGATACCGACGGCCTCAGTCACCACACCTTCCTGAGCGCATACGTAGCACTGCATACCGACCTCCTTTCCTATGGGATTCCTTAAAAGGTCTCGACACCCTCACCCTTGCACGCTCGGCGGCACGCCCCCTCCCCGAGGCTCCCACATCCCACCTCGCGACCTGGAGAACCACCGCAGTCCCACCCCCTTTCTTCTCTATCCCGCCCCTTCAACCAAGATTCCAACAAAAAAAGGCCGAGCAGCTGGGATTTCTCCCGGCAGCTCGACCGCTGTAGCACGGAACCTCTCGCAGTCTTGCTGTCCCTTCCGCAGGGTAGCCTATATGTTAGTCCTTATTCATATCTTATGAGTCCGCCTCTCGCTTGTCAACTACTCGAAGCCGTGGTGGCATCACGGCTGAAACTCTCCATAGAGACAACCTCCAAAGGCAAGCGCTCGGCAGTGCTCTCATAGAGCGCTGGTTCGCACACCACATCCACCTCGCGAACAAGTAAGTCCTCTAGTTTCCGAATGATTGCAATATAGTCGAAGAAAGTAGCAGCGGGCAGGAAACGCACCAACAGGTCGACATCGCTATCAGGGCCAGCTTCTCCTCTGGCGATTGAACCGAACAACC
>Ga0209587_1000285_pt1 | contig 24445 bp, 23 predicted proteins | sample NGEPerD_2_FD_184512 | JGI IMG/M metagenome (GOLD analysis project Ga0209587, IMG submission 184512) | Arctic peat soil microbial communities from the Barrow Environmental Observatory site, Barrow, Alaska, USA - NGEE PermafrostL1-D... | ecosystem: Environmental > Terrestrial > Soil > Wetlands >... | reverse complement strand
CTCAGAGGCCACCTTTCCTTAATTGTTGATGCCAACATCTAAGATTATCCGGTATTAGCCCTCGTTTCCAAGGGTTGTCCCGAATTTATGGGTAGGTTACCCACGCGTTACTCACCCGTCCGCCACTAAAAATTCCTCTAAGTAAACTCAGAGAAATTCTCCGTTCGACTTGCATGTGTTAGGCACGCCGCCAGCGTTCGTCCTGAGCCAGGATCAAACTCTCCAAAAAAAGTTATTCAAACTTCTACAATTTGAAGAAGATGATTCGCTCATTGTTTCTTTGAAACTCTTGCGAGTCTCCTCATTGGCTGTCCTTGTTGTTTAGTTTTCAAAGACCATTTATTTGTCGTTGGCCACTTGGGCCGAATCTACATCTTAGCATTTTCAACTCGCGTTGTCAATAACTAATTTTCATTGTATGGATTGATTAGTTTGAAGGTTTAACCCCTCACTTATTCAATCGATGTGCGCGTTTGTGGCGCTCAGTTATAGTACCATTTCTAGCGTATGCTGTCAACTATTAATTTTATTATTATTACCCATGAAATCAACAATAAACAAACATCGTCAATAGACTCATTCTCCCACCGAAGTAGAAATCGGAACACCCACAAGTGGGTGTTCCGGAGTTGATCAATACAAGTAACATGGGTTATATGGAAACACTTGCACTTCTATATCTCCATTAGAGTTATTCTCGACGACTTCTTTAAACTTCATTGCCCCTTCATAGTGCGCATTTACTTCACTGTCACTCCGAACAAGGCACAGTGTTCAGCAATTAATTCTGCAGCCCGCACTGGATTAAATATGCCACATTGACATGGTTTTGCAAGTTCAATACCTGCTTCTTCTGGAGTAATTTCGCCCTTTTTAATTTTACGGATTAGTCTTCGGACAAGTCCTTGAGAAACCATAGCATGACCGCACATTGTCGTTATCTGCGAGATTTCCTCTTCAAGTAGTTTCGACGTATTGCCGAGCACTCCTAAAGAGTGTTCCATAGCATGAGGCGTAATTCCCGCCCTAGAACAACAAGTGAATAGTTTGTTCAAAAGACCCGAAGCAGTAATCGACATTCCCAGGTCTTGCTCTTTCAGCTCTTGGAGTACGGCTGCCACATCATCCTCATTCGTAAAAACGGCATGAGTAATAGTACCTAAATGTTCATGCATATCTTCGTAATCTAAACTGTATTGATTACCGCGTTTTCCGTCTCCAAGGTTTACTGGATTATGCCTCCGCGCAGTGTCCAAAAAGCCTTGTAATGCCGGTTTGCAATCTTCATGATTAAAACCTCGAGTAGGCATCGAATGAATAACGAAATCATGAGAAAGATTATCCGTCGTACCCCGTCGATGTAATGTATGCGTCATCCTCTATACCCCCTTTGCCAGTGGTCGTCCAAGACCATTATTAACTTTACCATTGGGTGGCACCGGCCAATTCAACGATTTCAAGATTGGTATTGTCGGTATGGATCCATCTTCATTAAACCGTGTAATTAAATCAACGCTAAATACACAGTCAACTCCTGTTGCGGCTTCCCTAATTGTTTGTAATATTAGTTCAGCACGTTCAATAGGCACAATCATCTCAATAATGGCTGATAATACTTTTTCATTAAGGACTTCTTCCTTAAATTTCCCGGTTGACGGATCTGACATGACCTGAGTGCAAGGGTTATTCGGTTCAAATTCAACACCAAGTTTAGCTAAGGGCATGGCAACTTTTTCGACATCATAGAATCTCGCGCCAACTGCAGGACGACCCATTTCACAGGCAATACCTACAAACCCATGTTTAATCCGACCGGTAACCTCGTTGGTTTTCATTTCTTCAGTTCCGCGACCAGGAACGCCCGTATCCGGATGAACCACTAATGGATCACTAAAATTCGCTCTCAGCGTCCGCGGCCATGTGTACTTTGGCATAAATAGTGCATCTGTAGTGCAGATACCTGCCCTTAAGCAAACACCACAATCAACACATTCATCCTCGTTAATTTCATAGTACAAACGTCCAGTACTTTCATCCCGCCGACAAGAGGATATATTACCTAGTGTACAATATTCGACGCACTGCCCGCACGCCGCACACTTCTTCTCATCAATACGCATTCGCAACAACCCCCTTTTATATAGCCAATAAATCAGCAAAACTAAATGCCGACGAAAGCGGCTTATCTATTTCGGATTCTGTTTGGCGGATTACCAAATTAGCTAGTACTCCTGCCTGACAGATGTTTCCTAGAAACAATACGCCCCGGACGATTTTACCACGCATCACCACCTTTTTATAGTTGGTGTCCTGATGCTTGATCAGAATTTGATCCTGGCTACCTCCTTCAATATCTCCTACAGATATGAACGGAACGCCGGCGATTTCAACAGAATTCATAGCGGCAGTAAAGACGAAGGGCTTACTGAAACCCAACATATTCCACGCTGCAAGTTGACCATGTTCTACCGCAACTGGCCAGATAGCAGGAACGACATAAGCTTCACTACCGGAGTCAAACACCTCGGCAACATCACCAGCTGCATAAATATCAGGTATAGAAGTACGCAAGTATTCGTCGATTACAATACCACGTTCTACTTTAATTCCAGCTGAAGCAGCAAGAGCAGTATTTGGTTTAACGCCTACAGCCATAACGATCAAATCACAAGCTACTATTTCATTTAGCAGTCGGACACCGACAATTTTCCCCGCACACACTTCGATCTCTTCAACACTTGTACCAGTCCGCAGATCAATTCCCTTAGCCTGAATCTGTTTTTCTATAATACGTGCAGCGGTTTCATCCAGTTGGCGTGGTAGGATATATGGCAATTTCTCGACTACCATAACCTCTAAACCGAGCTTACGAAGGGCTAGCGCAGCCTTCAGACCAATTAAGCCGGCTCCGACAACAACAGCCGATTTAGCCTCAGCGGCAGCGTCAATCATTATTCGCGCCTGCTCCATTGTCCATAACACATGAACTCCGCTAGCATCACTACCTTTAAGAGGCGGTACTACTGGTAAAGAGCCAGTCGCTATCAGCAATTTATCGTAGGGTATCTTTTCACCAGAGGCCAACAAGATTACTTTTTCTTCTGCTAAAATTTCCTGAACGGTTTCGCCCATCCGACATGCAATGCTTTTCTCGGCAAATTCTTCCGGCGTTTGACGAATCGAATCCTGAGGAGAATACTTACCGCTGAGAATATCCGGCAAATCAATGCGACTATAAAAATAATCAAGTTCATTCGTAATCACCGTAATTGGTACTTTGCTATCCAAACTTCTTAGCGTATTAGCGGCAGATGTTCCTGCTGCACCCTGACCAATTATTACATACATTTAAATCGCCTCCACTTTACTTGGTGGCAGCAACTTCTGCGAAAATTTTTGGGATCTGCTTGAAATCCGACAGCGGTAGCAATTGCCCTCCTGATTTGGCCATCATAGTTTCACCAAGCAAGGTAGCCATTTGGCTATCTGACCATACAGATTCAATTCCGACAAAAGTCTTGATGCCTGAAGTCGCAAACGCAACAGCTGTGGCTAAGGTTTTGTTATGAGCCAATTCCGGAAATATAGCGAAAACTGGTATACCACTTTCTCCAACAATTTTTACTATCTCTAAAAATTCACCAGCATCATGGCAAGCACCAATATTTAAAACTGGAGGGGTGCCAGGAGGGAGAACCTTTTTCAATCCTTCATGAGTCATTTGATAGTCTTCATTGCACAAACCGGCTTTAGCTAGAGAAATGCCAGCACAACCAGCGCTAACTACCATATATCCCTGACTAATTAAGTCAGCAGCCATAGCAGTTACATCTTTATCTTGAGTGACGCCAATATTACCGCATCCTCCTACATATACAAGGCCTTGGACTAATCCCTGATGATACCCTTGACTAAGAGCCTCAAACAATTTCACGCTATTTGCAGCCGTATAGCCTACCGTCATATACGTTTTGTTTTCAGGGATATCGGCATGTCTCCCCGCCCTGCGGTTAAAGGCCTTTACAGCAAGATCAACAGCCTCTGTCATGTCCGCTAAGCCATTTACTACATTGGCGTACACCACTGGAATATCTAATTTTTGCGCAAGGCTAACTATAGCCGGCATGACGCATTGACTACCAAGCACTAGTAAGTCAACCGCACCAGTAAGTAACGGGGTTTCCTGGGAATCATAGTTAGTAACCACCGGTAAATTAAGCGCTCCGCTTACTTCATTGCCACACATGGCTACAACATTGACGGGTTTAGCTGTCTCTATTGCGGCAGCTATTACTTCTTTAGTCACTTTGGGGGCAACATGTCCGTGGATAAGAATATTAATCTGATCAGATCGTAATACTCCCATATTTACCGCAGTCTCATTCACAGCGGTTGTTCCATACACATCTACTTTCGCTTGACTAATGGCTTGTAAAGCGATGGCAGCACTCTTTCCAAAGGTTACCAGTCTATCGACAGTATCTATAGCCATCATAGTATCTTTTACCGTCATTACCTTAGCCATTGTGTTTTTCTCAAGGTCCGCGCCAAATTCTAATGCTAGCTTAACGAGCGCAGCAGAACCATCTCCGACGCTTTGAAGGAAATCATTTACCACCAAATCATGCTGATCACGACCACAAATAGTATGCTGTTCTTCCGTAGCAAAGGGATTGACCCGACAAGGGCCTTCTTGACAATCATTACAGCAAATTGCCATTCGTCCAAAACCACACTGTGGTTGCATTGCTTCCGCTCGGTCCCAAGCTAATTCAACGCTTTTGCGATGAGCTTTTATCAGCATTTGGTTTACAGCCGAGTCGGCAGATTTTTTACGTACTTCTTTCATTTTGAATCACTCTCCCGTATAAAATCCACACTTATTACTTCTGATGAATTTGCCGTCGGAACGGCTGAAACAAACACAGCAATACGTGCGCGTTTGTCGGCAAGTACTTTACTATACGCTTCCTCTTCACCATACAGCAAGGCCCCTGTAGGACATGATGCCACACAGGCAGGTTCTTCCATATGGGCGCAAGCATCACATTTAACCGCCACTTTATAAGCAGCGGATGGTGTTATTGCTCCAAACGGACATGACATAACACACATCCAGCAGCCCCGACACTTCTCTTGATTTACGAAAATCGTGTCCGTTTCCGGATCCCGCATCATCGCTCCAGATGGGCAAGCACGCAAGCATGTGGCATCCTGACAATGGCGGCATTGCAATGGAAAGCTAGCGCCCGTGATACCATAAACCCCCACCCTGGCAACAGGTTTTGGGATTTCCTGCATCGCTCCAACAAGCGTCATTGATACCGAATCTCGTTCTACTGCACAACTCAGTTCACATGTTTTACAACCCAGACACTTTTCTTTATCTACCCAAATACGCTTCATAGCGATCCTCCTTGTACCTAGTTCCGCTTTAAATAGCTATTCTCACAGCGATTTTCACATTGTTGGCAACATTAATTTTGGCAATACCTTTACAACAATATCGAACGTCATTCTATGGGCCTAAGTATCCATTGCAGGGCAAACCGACGATAATAAATATTTATTACATTAATCCCCCCTCCCAACGCCGTTATCCTCTACAATCACAGCCCAAACAATGCCGACAGCTACGCGTATGACTAATCGCCTGCCGCCTTATTGACCATTCTCGATGCAATAATCACCGCCTGTTCAATGGCCTCGGGATTGGCTATACCTTGCCCTACAATATCAAAAGCAGTACCATGAGCAGGAGTTGTTATTGCATAAGGAAGACCTCCAGCCACAGTTACTCCAAATTGAAAACCCATTAATTTCATAGCGATTTGACCTTGGTCGTGATACATGGTTACCACAGCATCATACTGCCCTTTAAAAGCATTGATAAAAATGGTATCAGAAGGATATGGCCCCATAGCGACTATGCCTTCCTCCTTGGCAATATTTACAGCCGGAGCAATGATGTCGATTTCCTGCCGACCGCAAAGACCACTCTCACCGCTATGAGGATTAACAGCAGCGACAGCAACACGCGGATGGACAATACCGGCTTGTTGAAGAGTTCGATTAACCATACGTATTGCTATCAAAATTGTATCGATGCTTAAATTTGCACAAACACTTTCCAACGGGATATGACTTGTGACCCGGGATGTCCAGAGATCCTTTAAAACATTCATTTCACTAGAAGGCTTATCCCACTCCAAATAATGAGCAAATAACTTTTGCTCATCTTCGAAATTATGACCACCATACTTTAAAGCGGCCTTATGAAGAGGAGCATAGACAAACCCATCAAGGAGCCCTTGTTTCGTAAGTTTTACTGCCGAGATCAACATATCCCCAGTTATTTTTCCTGACAATCTGTTAATTTCTCCAAGTATTAGGTTGGCGGGATCAAAATTCTTTTGATCCAACATAGGAAATGTCTTATCCCATTTAACTTGTGACACTTCCTCTATAATCTCAACTTGAAACTCTACCCTTGCGATTTTCTTTCCCATTTCAAGGACTCTCGCATCGCCAATTAACACTGGCCGGCAATGAGCTTGCAGTTTGTTAGTAGCACATAATTTTGCGACAAGCTCTGGTCCAATTCCAGTAGCCTCACCTAACAAAATACCTAGAATTGGTTTCATGATTTAATCCCCTTATCTTTCATGGATAAATCGTTCAACATACTGCACCGCAGATTCTTCACTTACAATCTATGTATTGCAATATTCATGCCTAACTGAACAAAATGAGTAAAATAAGAAAAACAGGCTCTCAGCCTGTCTTTTGGGGATATTATCTAAAATTTCTTGCTTGACAATATGTTCAATCTGTTCAACTTGTTCAATATGTTCAACAACTTATTTAATTTATTCAATTTGTTTTCCTTCGTCAAATTGTTTTAAGCGTTTCCATAGTGTCGTACGACTCATGCCTAATTTAGCAGCAGCTTTACTATAATGGTAGTCTGTTTCTTGCAATACCCTAATAATGTATTCCATGTTAAGTGAGCTGCTCTTATACTTAACTGTACTCTTTTGTGACCCTTTAGGACGAGCCAAAGCAACTTCTATTTCCTGAAGGTCAACAATGCTGCCTTTGCTGAGTACTGCCAACCGTTCAGCAATATTTCTCAACTCTCGTACATTTCCTCGCCAAGCGTGTTCCATTAGCTTATTCTGAGCTCCCTGACTTATCTCCTTATAGTCCTTATTAAATCGAACGCAATATAGCTTAAAAAAGTAATTCATAAGCAACATTATATCCTCCCCACGTTCCCGAAGAGGCGGAATAGCCAACTTTAATATATCTAGGCGGTAATATAAATCTTCGCGAAATACCCCTTCCTCCATAAGCTGAAATAAATCCTTATTCGTGGCGGCAATGATGCGAACATCTATAGGAATTACCTTATCATCACCGAGACGCATAATTTCACGTTCCTGTAACACCCTCAGCAGTCGTCCTTGCAATTTAGGTGCAATTTCAGACACTTCATCAAGTAAGATAGTGCCAAGGTGGGCAAGCTCAAATAAGCCAATCTTACCACACCGTGCAGCCCCTGTAAAAGCGCCTTCGGTGTATCCAAATAATTCACTTTCTAGTAAATTTTCCGGTAAAGCCGCACAATTCACGGCTACAAACGGGCCTTTGCGACGGTTACTCCCATTATGAATACTCTGAGCAAATACCTCTTTGCCTGTACCCGTTTCTCCAACGATAAGTACATTAGAACCCACTTGACTAAATTCGTGAGCAATGGCAATCGTGTCTTTAATTATTTTACTATTACCTAAAATATTACTAAATTTCAACTTGGCTATATGTCCACGGCGATAAATCTTTTCGCGTATTTTACCCTCTAGTTCTCGAATCGCGTCAACTGGTTTAAAAGTTGCAACCGCCCCAGAGGTCTCCCCAGCGATAATGATTGGCACCTTATTAATCGCTATCTGATGATTGTTTAGCATCTGTATTTCCCCAATTTCACCTCGCCCAGAAGCTAACACCTTACCTAGATCAAGTTGAGGTAAAGCCTTCTTGATACTACTCCCTATGACTCCATCCTGAAGATCCGTAATCTTAATTGCCACCCTATTCACCAAATTGATTTTCCCTTTGGCATCTACGGCGATAATCCCTTCATCTGAGTAATCTAAGATGGCCCGAAACTGTTCAGCACGTTCCTGCTCCTGACGTCGTATTATTGCCACTCGCTTGGCTTCATTCAATGCATAATAAATAGCTTCGCGCCCTGATTCAACGTATAGGCTATTCATGCCAAGACGCTGGGCGATTTCGCAAGCTATCACACCACCAATCATTGTCCTAATTCCTTGTTGTTTAAGCTTTAATATGCTTGGTTCAGCATCTTCTTCATCATTTACTTCTAGAATTAATAATTCGACATCCATGAGTTTTTCGATACTAGTGGCTCCATAAATCATGTCATATGACCCTACCACGCCAATCTTCCGATCATTAAAACGCCCTAAGCATTCTTTTACAGCATGCATAATATCATAGCCACTTACCGGAAGTTCCACGACCTGGGCATAAGAAAACCTGCGTTTTAGAGCGACAGCGGTAACTCCCCTGGCAATAATCACATCAGATTTAAAGTCTCGATCAATAATAGATCGGACTCCGATGCTCATAATAGTTTCAAATTCCCATGTGTTATCGTCTTGCTCCCGGATTATGCTTAAGATTAACTCCGTCATGTTTGGGTAGGGTATCACAAAAACAATCTTACCCATTTCGTCACCTCAAATAAAATAAGTGCTTTTCGGCATAACAGTTTTAATTTTTCAATATCTAAATCTGAAACCGGATAAAAATAAAGCCGTGATATAATCTTACCACAAACTTAAAAGCTGCGGAAAGGAGAATGTCACGGAATTTGTTTACATGAGAACTACTTCATATGCTCAGCCCAGACCAGCCAGACCCATGGTAGTCTTCGCCGCTTCAGCTAATTTTCCTCATATGTCTTAGCTAACAACTGAACTGGATGCACTACTTGTCCCGGCAAGCCATGATTTATTAACCCGTAGCTTAACTGCATAGTACATGTCGGGCAACTAGTGGCCACCACCTCCGCCTTGGCATTTACGATGTTACTAATCTTCCGTTCTAGAACTTTCATGGATAGCTCGTGATGCATAATACTGAAGCTGCCCGCAGATCCACAGCAACGATCCGCTTCTTTCATTTCTCGAAATTCCACACCTGGAATGGCCTTCAAGAGTTCCCTAGGTTGTTTAAAAACATTTTGTCCACGTTTTAAGTGGCACGGGTCATGATAGGTTACCGATACATTTACCGGGTTGGGACCTGGGTGAACACCCGTTTTTTCTACTAAAAACTTATTGAGATCATACACCTTGCTACTTAATTCTCCTGCTTGGTTGTACTCTTCTGAACCTGGTTCAAAAAGTTTTTGATAACTTTCCGCTAAGGTTGCTGAACATGACGAACAATCAGTCACAACTGCATCCACTTGTGCCGACAGCAGAACCTTCATATTGTTTTTGGCCAATTGCACAGCCGTAGCCGTATCCCCATAAGCCAAATGCGGCATACCACAACACTTTACAGCAGGAGTAATCACTTCACATCCATGTCTTGCCAGTACATCTACTCCAGCTACCGCAACATCCGGATAAATCAAATTCGTCGCACATCCCAGAAAATAAGCCACCCGGAAACGCTTTTCTCCATAGGGCTTAACAATCTCTGGAATCCGTCCGCGTGCCGGTTGTTTTGAGACATCCGGTAATATTTTTGCACCCGCACTCATTGTTTCTGGCAAATGCTCAATAAGTTTTGATCTTGTCAAAACACTATTTAGCCCAGTCTTTTGATAAAGCTTTACTAACGAAAAAGATGCTTGAAGGAGAGCTGGACGGGTCAAGAAGCCCTTAAGCAACGCCTTCTTGACAATGCTTTTATCTAAAGCATCGTCAAGGTAATCTCTAACTCCCACCATAATCTCATCCGTAATTACCCCAGACGGACAATTAACTGCACAAGTTTTGCAAAGTAGGCACCCATAAAGCTTTTCGGACAGTTCCGCAGATGCTTGGATTTTTCCGTCTTGCAGCAGCTTTACCAGGGCCAGCCTCCCTCGTGGAGAGTCTGGTTCCCTCTTTGACTCGGCGAAGATAGGACAATTTGATCGACACTCACCACAGCGTACGCACTTCTTAAGTTCCTCAGCAAAATCAACTCGATATGTTGTTTTCATACGTTTACCTCTCAACCCATATCTTACCAGGATTCATAATTCCTTTAGGGTCTATAGCATCCTTGATAATTCTCATGATCTCCAGGGCCTTACCGTGTTCTTCAACCATATATTGGGAGCGAGTAAAACCAACTCCATGTTCACCAGTGGTTGAACCTTCCAATTCCAGTGCCAGTTGATGAATATCGTCCGCTACGCGGTGGGCGGCTTCAACCTCTTCCGGTTTCAAGGGATCAATTATAGGTGCTGTATGCATATTCCCATCTCCAATATGACCATAAATAACTACGAGTGTGTTATGTTTTTCCCCGATCTCCTTAATTCTACGTAACGCCTCAGGAACCCTGGCCATCGGAAAACAAACATCCTCACCGCAAAAAATTCGTGTGGCTCCTTCTTTGACACGAGCTGAAGCAGCACCGATGACTGCACGCCCTTGCCAAAGCTTCGCCATACGCTGGACGTCCGTAGCCCATTCCACCACAATTGCCCGTTTTTCCGCAATCTCTTTGACTTGCTGTCCCTCAAAATCAACTGCCGCCTTACTTCCATTAATTTCGAAGAATAGGGCAGCCTCAGCTTCTGGGAGCTTTAAATCCGGTTGAAACTTGTTGGCGGCTTTAATCCCAGAGTCGTCCAATATTTCAATACCAGATGGAATAATTCCATTCTTAAATACTTCTAAAACCGTTGCAGCTGCATCATCCAAGCTGGAAAACAGTGTCAGCAGAATTCCCCTAGCCGGAGGTTTGGGCAGAACCTTAAGTCTAATTTGTGTAATTACACCTAATGTGCCTTCAGATCCTACATAAAGGCTCGTAAGATTAATCCCAGAAACGCTTTTTAGGGCTCTCGAATGTAATCCCCCGGTCTTCATAACTTCACCATCTGGCAAGACTACTTCCAAGCCCAGCACATACTGACCAGTGTTCCCGAACTTTACTGCTCGCAGCCCACTGGCATTATTCCCGACCATACCCCCAATTGTCGCCATTTTTGAGCTTCCTGGGTCAGGGGGGAAAAATAATCCATAAGGCGAAAGGGCAACATTGAGATCAGCGTGCACAATCCCTGGTCTTACTACAACTTGCATGTTGCTCTCATCGATTTCCACGATGTCCGTCCAACCTGAAAGATCTAGTACGACCCCGCCCTTAATTGCTACACTCCCCCCTGTTTGGCCGGATCCTGCTCCCCTAGGGGTAACAGGTATGTCATGTTTGTAAGCATAGCGCATGATTTTTTGAACTTCCTCAGTATTCATTGGACAGACAACTACATCAGGATAAAAGTCATTAAGCTGGGATAAGAAAGAACTATCATAAGTATAGGTATACCGTTCAAGCTTACTAGAGATGACTTTATCTTGACCTAGCAATGCCTCCATATCGTTCACCAGTTGACTTTTTTCTGCCACTTTTTCACCCCTTCTCCCTAGTACACCCTAATCGTGCGGTCGGACAGGGCCCTTCGCTTCTCGGTTTAGCCAGGGCTAGTACTACTACCAATATTTCTAACCATAGACTCTGCCTAAAAGCAAAACTTTAAATTAGCTTGGGCCATAGATTATCTTGTTATATTAAAATAAATCTTGCTTATGAAGTACTTGGATAAAGTTAGCTTCCGGATTCGCACCTTCTTCAAAGAGGGAGTCTAAAGAAGCAAAATGGAAATCTTTGGCTTTATCACCTAGAACTTCCTCCCCAACCCCTAATGCCATAACATGTCCAGATTTTTTTAGCCCTTTGGTTACATCCAATACTCCGAATAGACTATTATCTAAGACAATCACCATATCAGACCGCGTATTGTTGGCAGATCTTTCTCTGATCGATTCATCCGAAATTCTTAAAATCGAGTACATAGGCGCTCCCGGACGATATGCGACAAAGGAATCAAATATTTGGACATTTTTCCCCTGGCTCAAAGCATGTTTACCAATAGTTCGAGTCAATTTACCCACAGGTTGGCCAAAGCGGCCGTGAAAACGAATCTCTGTCATTCTTTTTCACTCCCCTCTTCCATAGTGTTTATTCACCGAAGTTTGAATACCTTGAATAGCTTCTTGTGTCAGATTCTTAAACCGACCTTGTGGTGTCAGATAGTCCTCCACAGGAATAAAGGAAGGCTCTAGATTTCGAGTGCGTTCACCCTCATCCACTTCGTAAAGTTCAAAAAGACCACTTTCCACGGCTAAACGTGCAAACTCAATGGTTTTCTCCGGTGGAATTTGCCAACCGCGATGACAGGGAGCCAAGATATGAATATATGAAAAGCCAGGTTTCGTTGCAGCTTTTTTAAACTTTGCAATAAGATCTAGCGGATAAGCGATGGAAGCGCTCGCCACATAATCTATTTCATGTGCCTCCATAATGGCCAACATATTCTTTTTCTTAATCGTTTTCCCTTTTGTCATATTACTAGTGATCGCATACATGGGGGTCTGACTACCCGTTTGACCGCCCGTATTCATGTACATCTCATTGTCATAACACACATGAATCATGTGCTCATTACGTTCAGCTGCGCCCGTTAGGGATTGGAACCCAATATCCGCTGTTCCCGCATCCCCTGCCCAAGAAACAACGTTAACATCTTTGATTCCTTGTGCCTCTAAGGCTGCCCTGATTCCAGAAGACACTGCTGGAGCTATTTCAAATAGCGTATGGTAAAAAGGAATTTGCCAAGTCGTTTTAAGGTTTGAGCCACCCATAGTTGCCATGCATGATGCTGGAATTGTAATAATCGTCCTAGAGCCTAAAGCCTTCATTGCTTGTCTTCCTGCAACGGCTGCACCACAGCCCCCACAACCCGCATTCCCTTGACCAAATAATTCCTCTTTTGACAAATCTGCGATGGATAGAGCCATGTTGATCCCTCCTTATAACCCGAACCACTCGGAAGCAGTTACCTGTTTTTTAGTTTTCTCTGAGAGTTCAAGCACTTTCTTGATTTCTACTGTAGTCACATCCCGACCACCTAGCCCAAGAATATAACTATTAATGCGCACATCCTGCCCATATAGTGCAGACTTTAGCTCAGTTCCTAACGCGCCCCCAAGACCGTAGACAATATTCTTGTCACACACGGTAACGAGTTGCGCTTTCTTAAGCGCCTCGCGAAGTGCTTCAGCTGGGAAGGGACGCCAGGTCCTTATTTTTACTAATCCAACTTTTCGACCTTCATTTCGCAGTTCATCCACAACAATTCGGGCATCACTAACCATTGATCCCATAGCAACAAAGGCATGCTCCGCATCATCCATTTGATATGTTTCAATTAACCCTGACCAATCCCGGCCATACTCTACGGCATACTCTGAGGCTACGTCATTGATGACAGTAAGAGCTTGCTCCATGGCTTCATTTTGGCGGAACTTATAATCCATATAAAACTCTGGACTAGCAACAGTATTTACCGCTTGTGGATTCTCGACATCTAAGGTCCGAACGCGATTTAAAGGCAAAAATTGGTCCGTCGTCTCCTGATTAGGAATTTCCACTTCCTCTAAGGTATGGGATTGGATATACCCTTCATAATTCACCATAACCGGCAGACGGACTGTTTCGGCTATTTTAAAGGCCTGTAGCATATTATCAAGCACTTCTTGATTATTTTCACAAAAGAGTTGAATCCAACCACTTGCTCCTTGAGAAATCGCATCGCCTTGTTCTGGAAACCGGCTATGAGGTGCTGAAAGAGCTCGATTTGCTACAGCCATCACCACAGGTTGACGTAATCCAGCCGTATGGTAGACGACTTCTGTCATATAGAGCAATCCTTGAGAATTGGTCACTGTAAAAGTCCGACTACCCGCTAGACTAGCGCCTAGTGCTGCTGCCAAAGCACTATGATCAGACTCAACTCGTACAAAACGGGTATTCAAATCACCATCATCTATAAACTTACTAATTCTCTCCATTGCTGGGAAAGCGGGTGTAATCGGGTAATACGCAATAACTTCAATGCGAGCTAACTTTGCCCCATAAGCTGCGGCCTCACTACCTGTTAATAATGTAGTACTCATTCATTTCCCCCCTTAACGGAAAACGCCCTGAACCCCAGAATACTCGGGGATCATTTGTATGGCATTCTCTTTACATTCATTTGCACAGATTCCGCACCCTTTACACAAACTTAATTTAAGAACAATTTTATCTTCTTCTTGGACTAAGGCCCCATCCGGGCAAAATAATGTGCAGTCTAGGCACGTATTGCATGTTTCTGAAATTACCGGATATTGTACACGCCAAGTTATTCCCGTTGGCGTCTCGGCCAAACTACCCGCCTTAGCCGACGGGACAACCGGAAGATCTTTAACCACTGTATGTTCCTCCTTTCTGTTTTTTCTAATAAAGATAATGCAATATCCATGCCATTAAAATAAAAAAGAGCCTAAGCTCTTTATAAGACTATTATTTTCCGATATTAAGCCGATAGCGCTAAATTGCTTAATCTAAATTTCACATTTGTTCTTAACTGTTTGAGGTAATTCATATTAACTGTTTCAAAGAAGAAACGTTATCCTTGAATCAAGGAGACACACTGTTCCTTTATTGGAACATTTTAATATCCCCTTCTGCATCTTCTGCATAGATGAGCAAACTATCATTTCCACGCCCAGCAAGCTCTGGCACCACTAAGGGGTAAAATACTATTAGCTCCCCAAAGCATGCTCAAAAACGCTCCAACTCGGAGCGTTTTATAAGCCATTTTATTCCACTTCTTGGATAATAGGTAAAATCATAGGCCGGCGACGGGTCTTTTCGTAAAATTGTTTACTCAAGGCATCTCTAATTTGGCTTTTAAGCACAGCCCATTCCGTAACCCTATTCTCTCGGCAACGTGCCATCGTCTGTCTGACTTTCTGTTTGGCCTCGTCTAACATTGACTCTGACTCACGAACATAAACAAACCCACGAGTCACAACATCAGGACCTGAAACAATCGCCCCACTTGAACGACTTATAGTCATGACTATGATCAGAATACCGTCTTGTGAGAGCTGTTTTCGATCCCGTAATACAATGTTACCGACATCTCCAACCCCTAATCCGTCAATTAAGACTTTACCTGCCGTAACCTTGCCACCCATCGATGCACCGTGGCGGGTGAACTCAACTACTCCTCCATTTTCTGTAATAAAAATATTCTCTCGAGGAATTCCAAGTTCTTCAGCTAATTGAGCATGTTTGATCAACATGCGATACTCTCCGTGAACCGGCATAAAATACTTTGGCCGAACCATGCTTAGCATTAATTTTTGCTCTTCCTGACTAGCGTGACCTGATACATGCATTCCATCCGCCGATTCATAGATAACATTAGCACCCAACTTGAATAATTGGTCCACTGTCTTAGCCACTGATTTTTCATTACCTGGAATTGGACTTGCTGAAATGATTACCGTATCACCAGGTTTAATCGCTACATGACGGTGGTCATGGTTTGCCATGCGAGTAAGGGCGGACATCGGCTCACCCTGACTCCCCGTAGTCAGAATGCAGGCCTGATTCCCCGGTAAGCTGACAACCTCGTCGATATCAATAAGGGTTCCCTCCGGAATATCCAAATACCCTAGTTCTTCGGCAATCCCAACGATATTAACCATACTTCGTCCCACAACCGCCACCTTGCGGTTCGTCACCACCGCAGCGGTAATAGCCTGTTGGAGTCTATAAACATTAGATGCAAAACTGGCAAGAATTACACGATCCGAAGCTTCACGAAAAGCTTCATCAATCATATTTCCAACTAGCTTTTCAGACGGAGTAAACCCGGCTCTTTCCACATTCGTACTGTCAGACAAGAGGCATAAAACCCCTTTATCACCGAGTTCGGAGAATTTTTGTATGTCAAGGATCTCCCCAGATACTGGTGTATGATCTAGTTTAAAATCCCCCGTAACAACAATAGTCCCCATGGGCGAATGAATAGCAATTGCTACTGCATCCGGAATGCTGTGGTTGACCCGAATGAATTCAATGCGGAAAACCCCCAGCTTAATGACATCACGCGGTTGAACAACTGTAGCCTTAATACTATTTAAATTATTCTCTTTTATCTTGGACTGTATAATCCCCAAAGTTAAACGCGTACCAAAAATAGGCACATCTAAATCTCTTAACAAGTATGGCAAGGCGCCAATATGATCTTCATGTCCGTGCGTAAGCAATATGCCCAGCAACATTTCCTTATTTTCAATTAAATATGAGTAGTCTGGTATCACAATGTCGATCCCGAGCATTTCTTCATCTGGAAACGCTAACCCCGCATCAACAAGCACCATCTGATTATCATAGCGGATTACAGTCATATTCTTTCCGATTTCTCCAAGTCCGCCCAAGGGAATAATTTGTAGTTTATGCTCTTTCGGCAATCAAATCTACCTCCTGATTTATTTTATCTCTTGCATTGTGTAAAAAGCTAAGGGGACGCCATGCGTTTCTTTGCTCGCTAAAATAAAGACAACAAAAAAACACGAAATTCCAGTCACGAACACAAAGACACCCACGTGCTCGTCAGTATTTCGAAAATCACCTTATGTAACTAGCCGCACAATATAGATATCTCATTATAGCGTGCAAATCGCTGACTGGCAAGTTTCATGGATTATATAATTACAGGAAGTACTTGATCAAATTGGCGTAGTATAGGGTCATAATCAAAGTCATCACCCATTGAATGATGACTTTATTTATATTGAGGAGAAACAGCGATCATGAACCTCTGCCAAGCAGCAGCGGTTCATGATCGCTGTGGACTGGTTATATTACATGATCTCTTTAGACGCTGATATCACTGGACTTTTCGGAGGCAACTTTCAATTCAGTTATCGCCTCCACCCCATTATTAGACCTTGCGTGAGCTTTTCTAAACTCATTGATTAAATCTTTTAAAAACTTCATTTCCACAGGCGTCGCCTGAACTAAAGGGAGACGTACTCCGCCAGCTTTAATCCCAATCATATTCATCAGGGCTTTTATAGGGACAGGGTTTGCCGTTACAAAAATACCTTTGAAGATTGGAAACAGATCAAGATGCCACTTTGTTGCCAGAGTAGCATTACCATCAAACCATGCATCGATCATTTCTTTCATTTCGTCCCCCACAATATGGGCTGCAACACTTATGATTCCACTGCATCCTAAGGCTAACATCGGCAAGGTCATAGAGTCATCTCCACTGTAAACCTCAAACTCAGTTGGTAACATTCTTTTAAGTTCACTAACCTGATCAAGAGAACCTGCAGCCTCTTTTATGGCAACAATATTCGGAATTTCAGCTAACCGTTTCACGGTCTCAGGCATCAAATTTGCGGAGGTCCTACCCGGGACATTATACAACATTAAGGGTAAAGAAGTCGCCTCTGCAATCGCTTTAAAGTGCTGAAACATCCCCTCTTGGGAAGGTTTATTGTAATAAGGTACCACTGCCATCAGCCCATCGACACCCGTTGTTGCTGCCTGGCGAGCAAGCTTAATACTAGAATCGGTAGAGTTTGTTCCGATCCCAGCAATCACAGTATATTTTGAGCCGAGAGCCGCTTTTACAACTTTAAATAATTCTACTTTCTCATTATCCGTTACGGTCGGAGATTCTCCTGTCGTTCCACCTACTACAACCCCATCAGAACCATGCCCGACTAGGTACTGAGCTAAGCGTTTTCCTTCTTCATAATCGACCTCCAATGCTTCATTCATGGGAGTTACCATGGCTGTTAGGATTCTTCCAAAAGACATTTCACTCATTCCTTTCTGTCTATTCTTTATTTATATCCACTTTCATGAGTCCAACTTCTATAAGGGGAGTTCCCTGCTTTTCTTCCATAGAGGTGAGGCCCCACCTCGAAGTCCCGATGTTCAGGTAAAGCTGAACGAGCACTTAGACACCTAAACGGAATTTTTTGTGTAATGTTTGTACTGCTGTCACCATGTCTTCCTTATGAACGAGCACCCAAATAGTAGTGTGTGAATCAGCCGATTGGAGAATTGCCACACCTGCATCGGAAAGTGCTTCCACCATATCGGCCATTACACCGGGGACACCAGCAATTCCTGCACCTACAATAGAAACTTTAGCACAACTTGGAACTACTCTAGGTTCAAAGCCCATATTAAGTAAGATATTAACCGCTTTGGACGCAACTTCATCTCGAATGGTATAGAGCACAGCTTCCGGTTGTACACTAATAAAGTCTACGCTAATATCAGCGAGTGCCATCGCTTTAAATATCCTTTTGTCCGTAAGCTGTTGGTCTTGAACACTCCCTGTTAAAATCTGAATTTGCGTAACATTCGGCGTATGGGCAATTCCAGTAATAATTCGGTCTGAGATAATATCCGTCCCTACTCCTCGATCTGGATACAGGTTCGTAACCAATGTCCCCGGTGCATCTGAAAAGGTCGATTTGATTCTAAGCGGAATATTTCGCTGCATCGCTATTTCAACAGAACGTGGATGAATGACTTTGGCTCCCTGATATGCCATTTGACATATTTCATTATAAGTAACGGTGTCTATTGTCCGTGCGTCTTCAACAATCCGAGGATCTGCCGTCATAATTCCCTCAACATCCGTATATATCTCTATAGCTTCCGCATTGAGCGCAACCCCTAAGGCTGAAGCACTCGTATCACTCCCTCCACGTCCAAGAGTCGTAATCTGGCCGTCTTCAGTTGTTCCTTGGAAGCCAGTAACGACAACAACTTTGTCCTTTGCGAGTTGCTCCAGAATCCTGCCTGGCTCCACCCGTACAATTCGGGCATCCCCAAATTCTTTATCCGTAATGATTCCTGCTTGCCCACCTGTAAAAAGAACCGCTTCAAGTCCCAGACTATTTAACGTGCTTACTAATATAGTTCCGGAAATCACTTCTCCGCAACTCAGCAGAAGATCAAGCTCACGTTTTGGTAAATCAGGACAAATTCTGTTTACTATACTTAGAAAAGTATCCGTTGCATAGGGATCCCCAGAACGACCAATTGCAGAAACAACGATAACCGGAGAATATCCACTATGAACGGCCTGTGAAACTTTGGAGGCCACACTTGCTCGCCGCTCTTCCGTAGCTACGGAGGTTCCTCCAAACTTCTGTACCAGAATTCGCAACCCTCCCCCCCCCCTCTGCGAGGCACGATGTTCGAGGCTCGATGCTCGATATTAACCTCAACCTAAAATTTCGGATTCCCAATCTGGAATCCAGACATCGCACCTAGGTACCTCGAACTTCGATCTCAGACTTCGAACTTCGCACATCGTGCCTCGAGCATCGCTTAAAGCAGGAGTTCCGCGATTTGTACGGCATTCGTTGCTGCACCCTTGCGGATTTGATCCCCAGCAACCCACAAATTAAACCCCTGGTCGATAGAATAGTCTTTGCGCAAGCGTCCAACATAAACTTCGTCTTTATCCGAACTAAACCAGGGCATTGGATAACGATCTTCACCCGGATCGTCATCAACTATAACCCCCGCCGCTTTGCTTAAAGCCTCCCGAATTTCTGAGACACTGACTAAGCGCTCTGTTTCTACATTAATGGACTCGGAATGACTTCGGAAAACTGGTACTCGAACGGTGGTTGCTGTAATGGCCATATTGGGAGCGTGGAAAATCTTTTGTGTTTCCAGGACCATCTTCCATTCTTCTTTGGTATAGTCTCCTTCTTGAAATACATCGATGCGGGGAATAAGGTTGAACGCTATTTGATAAGGGAAAACATTAGAAGTCAGCTCTTCTCCCCGTGACCAGGCCTTAACCTGAGTTTCTAATTCCTCAATGCCTTCACGTCCTGCTCCGGACACTGCTTGATATGTAGAAACCACCACTCGGCGAATTCCTGCTAAATCAAAAATCGGCTTAAGGGCAACCGCCATAATAATCGTTGAACAATTAGGATTAGCGATAATTCCTTTATGCCATAAAACATCTTCAGGATTAACTTCCGGTACGACAAGAGGCACTTCCGGATCAAGCCGAAAAGCACTACTGTTATCGATCACCACCGCCCCACTATTTACAGCGGAACGGGCATACTCTGTACTTCCCGATCCACCTGCAAAAAGCGCAATATCAATGCCCTTAAAACTCTCGTGGGTTGACTCCTGAACCTCAAGTTTCTGGCCTTGCCAATTTATGATTTTACCTGCAGAACGTTTAGTCGCTAAAATCCTTAATTCATTAATCGGGAAATTACGTTCAGCAAGAATTTTAAGGAACTCTTGTCCAACTGCGCCCGTGGCGCCAACAATTGCTACATTTGGCATTCCTATGTTCCTCCTTAAATATGTTGCAATCTTTGTGGGAAAAGGTGCTCCGCCGAGGATTAGTAGCGGTTAGCCCCCCGTACTATGCTTCGGTGGGGGTAGACTCCCCCACCGAAGTCCCGATGTTCAGTATTAGCTGAACGAGTTCACTACCGATAGTCCAAAAGCACAGGTTGAATTTGTTTCCCGGCACATGCCATTAGAATAGTTTCTGGCACTTTGTCCATATGTGCTACCAGGGAATTTGCTTTAACCTGCGGATTATCTTGCCCAAACGGGACCAAATAAATATTTTTCGTAATGATTAAGGTCCCAATATTACGCGCATTAAGCCCTAGTCCATCATTGGTCGAAATCGCCAAAACCACCGGTCTTTGATTGCGAAGATGGGATTTTGCTGCCATAAGCACTGGGGTATCACTAATTCCATTTGCTAGCTTAGCCAGGGTATTTCCAGTACATGGAGCAATGACCACACAATCAAACATTTTCTTGGGCCCGATTGGCTCTGCATCAGGAATTGTATGAATCGGCTCCCTTTGCGTAATTTCTAGGAACTGACGTTTCCATTCCTCAGCTTTTCCAAATCGCGTGTCCATACTTTCCACGGAATAAGAAATTATCGTCGTGATGTCTGCTCCTTCGTCTACCATTTGCTTCATGACCTTTATAATTTCGCTTAATGTACAATGTGATCCTGTAATAGCGAACCCAATTTTCAACCCGTCAAACTTCATCTCTTCGCACCTCCACTAAAGACTGTGCCGTAGCATTCATCGTGGTCAAGTGACGGAGAATAAGTTGCGGATAGATTTGAGCAAGAATTCGGCTGGCCGTTTTGGGAGCTACAATACCAGGAAGACCCGGAGCCAGAAGTGCTTTTATGCCCAGCATCTGCGCATATTCAAAATCTGTCCCTCCCGGAATAGAAGCCAAATCCACGATTACTGCATCCCGTGTCACCTTTTCTAACATTTCGCGATCTAAGATAAGCTGAGGTACGGTATTGAAAATGATCTCCGCACGTCCGATCTTCTCCTCAAGATCCGAAAAGTGTACAGCATTAAGCCCCATTTCAACAGCACGTGCTAAGTCCGAAGGCTTACGAGCAACCCCTGTCACATTTGCTCCAATACCTTGTAACATTCGCGCTAGAGTCCAACCACACCGCCCTAACCCTAAGACGAAGCTTTCACTGCCATGAATCGTGATGGTTGTGGCCTCCATAGCCATTTGAATGGCTCCTTCTGCGGAAGGTATGGAATTAAGAATCGTAATTTCATTAAGGGATATGGTTTCTAATAACTGGATTCCTAACCTTTCTGCTACCGCCTTCAAAGCTGGCCGCGCGAAACCAATGATCAGTGGAACACGCGCTGGAATAGCTTGAAGTACTTCTTTGGTTAGTACGATAGGTTGGTCAGAGTATTTGGCTTTGACTACCCCACGTTCATCCGTGCCGAACATTGGAAAAAGCAACACGTCTACTTGGCCAACTACATCTTGTAGTGAAGGCGCAAGCGTCATTCCCGAAATGGGAGATGCATTTTCGAATCCGACCCCGACTATGTAGGCTCCCTGTTTCTGTAATTCGGGAATTAAATAAAGTTCCCGATCATCCCCCCCTATCACGGCCAAACGTATTCCTTTCAGACCCGCACTCATCTTTATGCCCCCTTTGAGACAGTGTCCCATTGACTACTATCCATTATATGAGGGATTGAGGGCGGCGGTTACCCGAGATATTACTTAATCTAGGAAATTCTCGAGTCCAATGACTAAATCAGTCAACTCGGAAGCCTTGCGTACACCTAACATTACCCCCGGCATATAGGTTTCTCTCGTGAATGCATCATGCCGGATTGTTAGTGCCTGACCTAAACCTCCAAATAGAACTTCTTGGTGGGCAATCAACCCAGGTAAACGTACAGAGTGAATATGAATTCCCCCAATATCCGCGCCACGGGCCCCCGGGATTTTCTCATATTCATTTGGATGGCCCTGAACCATCGGTTCTCGGACTTCTAAGATCCCTTCTGCTGTTTTTAAAGCGGTTCCCGATGGTGCATCTAGTTTTTGGTCATGGTGTAATTCAATAATGTCCACATGGGGAAAGTATTTTGCTGTTTCTCGGGCAAATCGCATCATCAAAATAGCTCCAATAGAGAAGTTTGGAGCAAAGAACGCGCCTACATGTTCTTTGACAACCAGAGCATGAATTTCTTCAATTTCAGATTCATCCAATCCGGTAGTTCCAACAACTGGAACTACTCCGGCCAGAATTGCCATTTTGGAATTTTTCAGAACAGATTGAGGATTTGTAAAATCCACTAAAACGTCGGCGCGCGTCGCAATCAAGATTTCATGATCTAAAGGACCGGTAATATCTACCCCAACTCGCGGTGCACCTACAACGAACCCAGCATCCATACCTACATGTCGTGTATCAGAAGCTCCTACCAATAGGAGATCATCTTCTTTTAAAATAGAGCGGATCACTTCTTGACCCATTTTTCCACTTGCTCCAGCGACAAACACTCGAATTTTCTTCAACGGAAACCCCTCCTGTTATGATATGGCAAAAACCCCATTCCAAAACACGATGTGGGGTTCAGCTTTTCCATTCATTTTATTGGGTATCCCGTTCTCTGTCAAATTGAACCTTAACGGATTTTGTCAGACCTATCCCGCAAATCAATAATGATGACTTCAGATCCTATCTTTTTGATAGTTTGCCAAGGTATTACCAATGTTTCTCGTTCCCTGTCTCCTTTTGAACCCCAAAAACCTGAAAATCCCCCGCGGGAGGTTAAAATGATCGCTTCAACGGATCCGTTCAAAGAGATATCAAGATCAGCGTCTCCCACCAAACCAAGTTTTGCTCCATCATGCAAATTAATGATTTCTTTACCAGCAAGATCACTTAAAAGCATCTTATTTCCCTCCCCTATTTCCGTAGTCTTATCCAAGCATTCAATATAAAGGGTTGTAAAATAGCCAGTAATAAGGAAATTACAGCAAGTGGTTCTACAAAAAAATTCGAATCACTCCACCAGTCTTCAGGTATTTTAAGGAAAGAAAATAAGAGCTCTAACGATAGGTATATACCCCCTGCTGTACCCACTAATTGACTTAAAGCAGAGGCCAACTGGTTTGATGTAGACTTAGATCGCCACATCATCCTATACTTTCGTTCACGTACGGAAATGACAATTCCAATCACTAGCAGCATTACCCCAAGGGCTTGCATTTTCACTCCCCCTCATGGGGAGTGTATGAAAAGACAACCTTCCGTAGAACAAAGAATTTGTAAAGGCTCAATGCATCGTGCCTCTGCTTATACTCCCGTCGAACCAAACCCTCCTGATCCTCGAGGGGTTTCTTGGAGTTCTGAGACTTCTTCGAAAGATGCCTGAAAAACCGGCATAAAAAGCATTTGGGCTATTCTATCCCCCGGGTTAATTGTCACTTCCTGGTGTCCAAGGTTTTGCACCAACACTTGAATTTCTCCTCGATAATCGGAATCAATCACACCGACGCCATTCGTCAACCCTATCCCAGAACGACTAGCTAGACCGCTTCTCGCAAAAACAAGGGCAACTACATTTTGACTTGGAAGTTCGATGGCTAGACCTGTCGCTATCTTAACATTCTCACCCGGATTGACTATCAGGGGGCCTTTAAGATCTGCACAAAGATCGACACCAGCGGAGGCAGTAGTTGCATATGAAGGAAGCGTAAAGGAATTACTAGCTATTTTTTTCACTTTCACGCTGATGATAGAATCTAACACTATAAATTCCTCCTTGTAAGATAGAGCTAGGGTTGATGGTTCAAACCCAACTCGAACGTTCTTTGATAACTTACACCTTATTGTTCAGATGAATTAGTTGACACGTTAGACTCTATCACTAAACATCGTGTTATGATC
>Ga0209587_1000284_pt1 | contig 24477 bp, 19 predicted proteins | sample NGEPerD_2_FD_184512 | JGI IMG/M metagenome (GOLD analysis project Ga0209587, IMG submission 184512) | Arctic peat soil microbial communities from the Barrow Environmental Observatory site, Barrow, Alaska, USA - NGEE PermafrostL1-D... | ecosystem: Environmental > Terrestrial > Soil > Wetlands >... | reverse complement strand
CGAGGCCAAGACGGCCAGGACGAAGCAGAGCAACGCTAGCATTGTGCTCTGACGTTAGGCGATTCCTTCAGCCAATCAAATGCGGATGAGGTTTTCGGTACACACAGGTGGCTATCTGCTCGTTATCGAGAGTCTTCGATCCATGCTCTTTCGTGGTCCAGGCTTGCTCGCTTATTGGAAGAAGGGCCAGATCGAGAGGCCAGGCGTAATCGACCTGATCACCGATGATCCGCACGAGGTCTTCATTGTTTAAAAGTTGGTGGATAAGAAACTCACCTCGACGCCTCGCGTCCGCAATGTGCTCATTGGTCAGCACAAACCGCCGTTTCCCAAGACGAAGATACGATCCGCTCCCCCATCCCTTAGCGTAATCGCCCTCGTCCTTGAATAGCGGGACGCGGTAAACGCTGAGGAAAGATTTCATACGGTCGACCACCACGGGCACAGCCGTTTCCCATTCCTCTCTAGTGAAGACGAGCTCTTGCTGCATTGTCCCTATGGATCGGGCGTGACTTACAGCCGGTCGATCCATTTTCCGATCTCTGCGAGGACCTGATCAAACGTCGGCTTGTCATAGTAATAGAGTGAGGAACTCTCGGCGAACGCTTCTGCATACTCCTCACGCGTCCCGGGATCCGACAAGATGAAGGCTTCGTTTTGTGCAATGTTTGGATTATCGACGCCGGGAAAGCGCTTGGTCTTGTGCGCCTCATAGGCTTCCGTGCCAATGAATTCGTGCACTTCCGGCCTCTGAAGGAGCGCATAGATATCGTAGTAATGGCGCATGAACCCGACTGGGTTGCCTTTATTCTCTTGCTGCAGCCTGAACTTAGTCGAGACGGTTTGAAGCTTCTCGACGAAGGTGTAGCCCGGATCATAGCAAGCCACACCTTTGGCACGGTTATCGATGATTTCCATCTTGTCAGCCGCGTAGTCGTATAGCCACGAGCTGATGTCTTTCTTCGAATTCGGCGCCACGTCGTCGAATCCGAGCTCAAGCAGGACACCCGGCCTGAGGCCAGCTAAACCTTCTGTGTGAGTCTTATAGGAAAGCCGTATGCCAGCGCTCATAAGAGTATCATTGTCGAAGTCGGTATCTCGCTCGACCTTCTCGATGCCATAAATGCGGATGGTTTTGGCGAGCCAGTCGTAGAACTCTCTACGGCTTTGGATATGCGCAAACTTGGTCTGATTGCGTCCCGTCTTCACGTCCCGGTCCTCCGGAGGCTCGATGCGGATATCGATATCCTCCGAGAACCGGTTGATAATCTGAAAGCCTTTCGAAAGCGACGTACCGCCTTTCAACTCAAACTCCATGCCCAACTGTTGTAGGCCGTAAAGGCAGTGCATGATCCAATAGTCTTTCTCGACGAGAGCGGGGTCGATTCCCTTTTTCTGCGCAACAATCCGGATCAGGTCGGCGAATTGGGGATGATTGTGAAGAAAGTCAGCGGACATGAGCCGCCATGTCCGCCTTCACCGCTTTGTCAAAAAACTTTTTCGTACGCACACTGCCATAGTTCCGCACGGCTCGCTGGAGGCGAGGCACATCATAAGACGCGGCGCGTTCCTTCACGCGTGCGAGAACCTCATTCTTGCTCTCGGCAAGCCGGTCCACATTATTCACGAGATCGACCAGCAAGAACTCTAGGCTGAGCGTACGCGGAAAAGTTGGTTTGACGCGGAAGTCAAACGTCCGTCCGCCAAGCGAAAACAAGCCGTGCCGCTTGTGATTGTAGACGACAGTCTTGTCGTAAAGTTGGGTCGTCCCGACTCCAAGGCTGTTGTAGGCGTTGGGCGAAGCCAGAAGAAAGCGGCGATCCTTGAGGAAGGTCCCAACGAGCTTGTCATCCTTCGCTGGAGCTTTCCCGAACACTGTATTTTTCGGGTAGGCGTATAGCCCCCCCGCGAGCTTCACTAGTGTTCCGTCCGCCACCAACTGCTTGAGGTGACGATCGACGGCATTTGACCGGCGCGCCAAATCCTCCCGGCGGTAAACCTCGCCCGGTCGCAGTTGCTCCTTGAGTGCTTCAAGCTTTGTCATGCCCCCGAATATAGGATAAAAGCGCCTCTTTCGCAAGGTATTTCATTGAAAAATCATGCAATTGCCACTCTTAGCATATTGATTCTTAAAGCAAATGTTAAATTATCATGTCCAGAGTAATTTCCGCAGCGGGCAGGTCGAAGTCGATTTCAACGGGACCAACATCGAGAATGGCTGACCGGGCCACTGGCGTTCGGATCAGAAAAGCCGAGCAAAATCTTGTACCGTACCGCCCTCCAATCACTGTCTGGTTTGCCGCATGAGCTACAATCACCTCATCGTCCTGCACAGCAAGCTTGCACAGCGCAATGCGCTCCTGTTGATCAGCGGTTTGCCAGGCGCGATCAACATAGCGGAGTAGGGCTGGACCAAATAGTCGCTCGGCTAGGGGCCGTGCCTTAGGTGGGTCGCCAAGCTGAAAAAGCGTGAAGAGGAAGTCGCGACCATCGACAATCATATCAGCAGCATCTGCTTCAAAGGAAATTAGAAGCGGCGCATCATTGCTGCTCGGCCTGTTATGCTCCAGTGCGTAGTAAGCTGCACCTTCTTCGTCCGCGCAGGCGCAAGTCCAGGAGAGCATCGCTTTTTTTGCGGCCTCCAGGTCTGACGCAGCAAGCGTAGGACGCTCCCAAAGGTCCTTAAGTCGCGGCTTTAGATCCGCGGCGATCATGGTCCAATGTCCATTTCCAGGCAGAAGCCCGTTGTCGCGGATCTCCTTCATGGTCCGAGATACAGCCTCGGCCGGAACAGTAATTCCCCGATATAATCTCATCGTAACGACCCATTTGCGATGACGCCCGCCTGATATAATCCAGTCTCGTTCGCAGTCTTCATGCGGCGCTCACTCGTCGCCCACCCGCGGTGCGTTGCGGAGCGCGGCAGTCGCCGCGGCGTACGATGCTGAATGCAAAGCGATCGGGCTGGACCGTTCGACGTGTTCCTCGTCCAGCTCGATGTTGAGCGCAACAAGTGTGCTCTTCGCCTTCCGAAGTAGCAGATCGAGCTGTCGCTGGGCCTTTCGGATTTCGTCGGCAATGCCGTCGGAGTTTCTCCGGATGCCCTCATTGTGTTTTTCCATCTTCTCGAGACGACACAACTCGTCCTCGATACGTCCCTCAACGTCTCGAAGAGCCTCTATGTCACCCTGATCACCCACCGTCGAGCCGCGCGTGGCGAGACTGAGGCCGAGCAGAATTGCTGCATGCAGATACGGATCCGCCATGGCGTCGGTCTCGTCCCATACAACAAGGACATTGTTGCCGAAGCGGGCAAACGCCGGAAAGCCATCTGGAGCATGCGATTTCGCCATGACGAAAACACCCGCGCAGGCATTGCGGTTTGCGCGAGCCGTGTCGAGCTCTTCGAGAGCCTTCTGTGCCGTATACGACGCATCTCGCTTTGCTTCAAAAACCACTCCTGCGCCGTTAAACGCGCTCTCGTGCGTAAAGCGAAGTACGAGGTCACCTTTCTTGCACCGGCTACGAAGACCCGCGGCATTGCCCGTCACCTCAACCACACAAGGTGCGCCGTGGACCGCTTCGGTCGTAAACTCCACGACCGCATCCTCAAAGTCGAAGCCACCCCGCGGGCTCTTTTGATTATGCGTCCGCTTTGACTCCAAGCGGATAAGGGCCTCGCGCACCTCATTCTCGAGACGCTCCTGCCGTTCCGCCTGCTGCTTCAGCGCATCTGCCTGGGAGCTTGAATGCTCCTTCAGGAGCGTTGTCAGTGTGTGCTTCATGATCGCCATGGGCGAGTCTGGCGCGTCCGGATTCACCGCATGGAGGACTGTCTGCCGCGCGCTATTGGTCTCGCGGACCAGCCGATTTATGAGGGAGTCTTGATCGTTCGCGTCCAACGCGTTCAGCGCAGAGTTAAGCTGCTTTGCTCGATCCTCGTCACTGCTCTTGAGTTCATCACGCAGACTTTTCAGGAAACGCGCCACCGCGCCGTCCTCAGAAAGAGGATCAAGAGCGCGAACGAGTTCTGCGTGTCCATCGGTCATGACGCTGCGGAGCTGTGCCTCCAGCAACTTGATTAGTCCCTCGCTGTCGGTCGGGCTTAGCATCCGGAAGAGCGGGCTCGACTCGCCAACCTGCTGGGCGAGCGTTTGAGTGAGCACGCTGTTTTGCGGTGCCAGATATTTCTCGAGGAGACGAGCGAGAACGCCTTGATCGTCCACGAAAGATGCAAGGCGTTGCGTCACCTGACCATCATTCGGATCAAAAAACTTCCCGAGCACCTCGGCGATCGTCTCCTGCTGAGCAGTGACATGCGCTTTAAGTTGGCGGTCGACGTCTTCGACAAGGGATTTGCCGATATCCTGGAGGCGTGCTTCTTGCGCCTGCGCATAGGCATTCGACAGCGCGCGCATTCCAACGGTCCAGGCATCCGTCGCTAACTGATGCGCCTGATGTTCGGAGAGCTCACCGAAGAGTGCAAGACTGGCCGCTCGCCGATCTGTAATCCGCACGGCGACCTCTTCTCGCCTGGAGACGAGCTCGACGATAAGGCGACTCTGCAGGTCCGCGGCGAGCACCTCGGGGGCAGTCGGAGAAGCAACCAGGTCTTCGTCGGAATTTTGTTCGTCAGTGCCACGCGCACGCTGTCCTAATATCTCTTCCATAACAGTCCGGCTCCTATGCGTTTCCGTCGCGAATTTGACGCTCTCGTTTGGTCATGTGCTTGTCGTAGACGCATCGGCTTGCCGGCAGGGAGATCCTCCCCATCGCCGGCTTGGGTGCTACCAAGCAGGGCTGACGCAAAGGCAGTGTGATGCTGACCGCGACCCACTCGCCTGGAATAGCTGGGTCGTCGATCCATTCCCCGGTGTTCGGGTCGCGTTTGCGGAGCCCGATCGACGGCTCAAGAATGCCCTGATTGAGCGAGGGATCTGCCGCGTCGCGCTGGCCGCGACCGCGGCCCTTGATGCCAGCACGACCGGCATAACCATCTTTGCGGAAGTTGAAACGGCAGGCGCCTGAGGCATCGGTCAGGTAGCTGCCCGTGACGGTGTTTCCATTCGTATCTTTGAGCGGGATCGTCTCGCCGCGGCGCACGATTTCCGGAGAGCCAAACACGTGCCGCAAGCTCGTCTGCTGGAAGGCCGTCGTTTCGACGTGATCGAACAGCTGATGCTGTTCAGCGATGGTCAAGACGGGCCCCCGGCGGCCGCCCTTCCCAGCCCGCTGGGGCTTCATATCAGCACCAGCCGGTACGGTCGGCAGCACGACCTGACGATCGAAATCCTGGAAGACGCCCTCTAGAACTGGGTCGTTTAGGTCGCGGTCAAGTGTGAGCTGTTGCCGCTGAACAAGGCCTCCGCGGCCGCCGGCGACCACTGAGTGCCGGCTTGGTGTTGCTACGTAGTCGCCGTGCGTAACGACATAGTTGTCGAGGACCTGATGATTGTGATCGCTCAGGATGACGAGGCTGTCCTTGCCATAGCCGCAAGCGCGCCCAACTAGACCCTGGAGAAGCGCGTTTAGGTCCGATGCTCTTTGCGCAAAATCGATGAAATAGTGCACATCAGATGGGAATTGGTCGCCCATCCGCGCCTTTGACGTGACGAGAAAGAGATATGGCAAGTCAGGCCGTGCTCGCTGGGCGATGGCCTGTTTGACAGTCATGCCCTGGCCACCGGTACCGAAGAATTTGACCACTTCAATCTGGTTCGCAGGCAATCGGAGATCTGCCAACAGATCCTCGGTACGATCGTTATCGTTCATCGCGCGGAGACAAATGCCGGGGATGCGCCCCTGCTGCTGGCCGTGCCGCGCCAGAGCAAGCACGAGGTCTCGGATCGCATCGACACAATCCCGCTTGTACTGCTGCCAGGTCCCAGAGTAGCCGATTCTTCGCGCCCAGCTGAGGAAGCTGCGAGTGCGGGAATAGGCCGTCGGATTCACATTTGGCAGAAACGGGATGCCGAAACGCGCCGCGGCGTCGGTCATGGACATCGTGTCCGGCGGCTGGATCTGAACGGAAGGATCGATGGGTTGGCCGCCGAAATCGTTGAAGCCCCGGTAGGTCGGTCCGAGCCGCTGAAACACTGTCCATACCCGTTGGAGAGCGTGCAACTCAAAAGGCGTGGCCGACAGGCCGATGGCCTTCACACGATCCGCATCGGCACCGATCTTAGTGCGAACTTCTTTTTCAATCTGGCTCAACAGGCAATCTACGATTCTGGCGTTGCCGCCTATACGGATAAGCCGATCGCTCGCCCCGAACTGGGGCTCATCGACAACCATGAGCGGCGTGAACCCCGCCTTGACCATCTTTTGGCAGGACCCAGCCAAGTCTCGGATTGCCTGCCCGCGAACGCGCTTGTGGATCAGGTCGTCGAGCGTCGCCGGCTTATAAATGTCGTGGAAGTTAGTATCACCCTGGAGAACGACCTCCCGATAGGTGTCAAGGTTGGGCGACATCTGGAAGACGGGATCGATACCGTGACCCCGAATGTACTTCTTGAGCCGGCAACGCCGGCCGTCGAAAACGACGTCAATGCCGCCATAGTACTTAATGAAGTGGGTCAGCTCGTTGCGGATCTGCTCCTCGTGACTGTTCTGGCTGGTTGTCAGGTAGAACGGGAACACGCGCTGACCAGTGACCAAGTAGACTGCCGGCCCGGCAAACTGCAACGCCAACGCCGTTGTTGTCTTTCCGGACTGCAGGGCGCCAAGGATCAGGCCAAAATTATACGGCGAGTCGATGATCTCAACGATCGCATCGACCGCGGTGATGATCTGTTCACGGTACAGAACGCCCGGCCGCTCCGCGTCGAAGAAGCTAAGAATGCTTCGGTAGTTCCGGCCTGCTCGGGTCTGGCTGACAAGGTCGGACACATCGAGATGCACACCGAGACCGCGCGCGTCTGACTGCGCGTTGAAGGCTGTCTCCACCTCTTTCAGATGAGCGACAAACTCGTTGATCCGGCTTTGTAGCTTGGCGTCAATCATATCACTGCCTCCATCTGTCGCCCTCATTCGCGTTCAGTGAACCGTTGCCCCTGGAGGAACCTCCAGCTCGGTTCCATCAAGCTCTTGCTGCTCGTCCTCAGATCTCCGACTCGCCTGATGCGCGATTGCGCTCAGAAGCACCGGGAAGACCTTCAGGGGGTCGCCTGTGATTTGAAGACCCATGTCGGCCGCGACGGACGTCAGGGCGAAGGCGACTTGGGCTGGTTCGGCCCCATCCTCGAGAAGCGCCTGAGTGAGTCGCGCTATACGGCCGACCACGGCGTTCAATTCGGTGTCTTCGTCTTGGCCCATATGCCATTCCTTGAAAGGTTGAAAATATCGCGGTTTCTCGAAAACCGCACCGAATATGCCAACGCCGATGGTGCAGGTCAAAAAATATTTTGCAGTTTTTTGTAAACCGCAGATTTTTGGTTGACACGGCTCATCTTACGCACTAAAAAGGGCGCAGTTTAACGACTACTGCAGGCGCCGAGATGGAATTAAGGATTACAAATCATGGGTTGCAGCGAATGTCGCAGAGAGGCGTTCGGGCTTCCACGGTTCAGACCGTGATTCAATTCGGAGATCGGCGAGTCCCCGTAGGAGATGGGTGCATCTCCGTTTCCGTATCGCGGAATGCTGCTTGTGAGCTGGCCAAAGAAGGGGAAATCAGCCCGCAAACGGCAGACCGCCTGGCCAATGTCTGCGTGTTGGTCGCAAACGATAATGAGGCCGTCGTTACGGTTGTGCGGCCGAATAATAATAGGGCATCTCGCAGCTACATGAAGTCGCGGAGCTCCAAGGCGCAATCACGAAGGTCGAGACACCAATGCCGGAGTTAGACCAGTTAGCCGAGATTCGGGCAGGCGCAAGCATACGTGGCAAGCTGCCGATAGATCCAAACGGGAACGTCCGCGCAATTCAGCAGGGCGACATCAGTGTTGGCGGCATTTCAGACAATCTTGAGCGCATCAATTATTCAAAGGTCGAGCGCGACAGATTGCAGGATGGAGATGTGCTCCTCCGATCCAAGGGCAGTCCTACCATAGCAGTCGAGTTTAAGGAGACGCCCGGCATGACGACGCCGACAATAGCTGCTCCAGCAGTACTTATCCTCAGACCGAATGCAAACCGCATAACATCCCGCTATCTCGCATGGCTGCTGAACAGCGAATGGGCTCAGAATAAGTATTCGACGATCAAGACAGGGACATACATATCGGTGATCCCCGCTCGAGAGCTTGAAAGAGTAAGGGTGCCTCTGCCGCCCCTCGCCGAGCAGGAGCGCATTTGCGATCTATCTGATCTGGCAAGGCGCTACGAAGAGCTCGTAGGGCAATATCGTCAAAAGGTTGAAAGTTTACTCGTGGCGAAAAGCATCAGCTCCGCCACGGCTGATCATTAATGGAGATCTAAACGATGTCGGACACCGTAAAGCAGCAACAAATCAATCAGGCTGCATGGTCAGCCTGCGATACATTCCGCGGCGTCGTCGATGCTGGCCAATATAAGGACTACATCCTTGTGATGTTGTTCCTGAAATACATTTCCGATCTCTGGAATGACCATTCCGAAAAATACAAGCAACAATTCGGTGTTGATGACGTTCGCATCCAGCGGCGCATGGAGCGCGAGCGCTTCTACTTGCCCGATGGCGCAAGCTTTTATGACCTCTACGAGAAGCGGAACGAGCCGAATATTGGCGAGCTGATAAATATCGCGTTGGAAAAGATCGAGGATGCGAATCGCGCCAAGCTTGAGGGTGTGTTCCGCAACATCGACTTTAATTCAGAATCCAATCTCGGTAGAACCAAAGACCGCAACCGCCGCCTCAAGCATCTGCTGGAGGATTTCAACAAGCCTGCTCTTGACCTGCGACCCTCACGGATCACCGAGGACATTATCGGTGAGTGCTACATCTATCTGATTTCGCGTTTTGCGTCTGATGCCGGCAAGAAGGCCGGCGAGTTCTATACGCCTGCCGCCGTCTCAAAGCTGCTGGCTAAGCTCGCCGATCCTCAATCCGGCAACACGATCTGCGATCCGGCCTGCGGGTCAGGCTCCCTGCTCATCCGCGCCGCCGAAGAGGTGGGCGATGAAGACTTTGCGCTCTATGGCCAGGAGGTGAACGGTGCCACTTGGGCCCTGGCACGCATGAACCTGTTCCTACACGCCAAGGATGCCGCGCGCATCGAATGGTGCGACACGCTAAATAGCCCGGCGCTGGTTGAAGGTGACCAGCTGATGAAGTTCGATATCGTCGTCGCCAACCCCCCCTTCTCGCTCGACAAGTGGGGCGCGGACGATGCCGACACCGATCCCTATCGTCGCTTCTGGCGCGGCATCCCGCCAAAGTCCAAGGGCGATTACGCCTTCATCACACATATGGTCGAGATCGCGAAGCGGCAGTCAGGCCGCGTTGCCGTCATCGTCCCCCACGGCGTGCTGTTCCGCGGCGGCGCGGAAGGGAAAATCCGCCAGGCGCTGATAGAGGAAAATCTTCTCGATGCCGTGGTCGGCCTGCCGGCCAACCTGTTCACAACCACAGGCATCCCCGTCGCCATCCTAGTCTTCGACCGTTCACGCGAGGAAGGCGGTGCGAACGAATCCCGCAAGGATGTTCTCTTCATCGACGCCAGTAAGGAATTCACGCCTGGTAAGGCGCAGAACCTTCTCGCAGATGGTCACATCACGAAGATCGTTGACGCCTATCGCGGGCGCAAAGAAGAGATCGACAAATACTCACATTGTGCGAGTCCTGAGGAGATCGCAGATAACGGATTCAACCTGAATATCCCTCGCTATGTCGATATCTTCGAGCCTGAAGCAGAGATCGATGTCGCTGCGCTTCAGAAAGAAATCAGCACGATCGAAGACGAACTTGCTGCCGTGCGCACTCGCATGGAGGGTTACCTCAAGGAGCTGGGCGTTGAGGTATAAAGATTGGACGAAGGCATCCATCGGCGAAATCGGCCGAGTTGTGACGGGAACAACCCCGTCAACAACGTCGCCCGGTTACTATGGTGGTGATATCCCTTTCGTCGCGCCCGGCGACTTAGGTAAGAGCCTGTTCGTTGCAACAGCCGAAAAGATGCTCACAGAGGCTGGGATGACTCAGGCAAAGCCCGTGCCCAAGGGCTCCGTCCTCTTCACCTGCATTGGTGCCACAATCGGAAAGGCGGGAATCGCGGCCTGCGAGCTGGCCACTAACCAGCAAATCAACGCGGTCATCTGCGATACCAACAAGGCGGACAGCACCTTCGTCTACTATCTCTTGGCACTCCGCTCGGAGTCGATAAAGCGGTTGGCAGGTACGCAAGCTATTCCGATCGTCAACAAATCAACCTTTGAGGACGTTACGGCGCCCTTTCCGCCTTTGCCCGAACAGCGAAAAATCGCCGAAATCCTGTGCGCATGGGACGAAGCAATCGAAAAGCTAGAGGCGCTCCGTACGGCGAACATTCGCCGCCGAATCTGGCTGCGTACTCGCCTTTTCACCGGAAAGACGCGTTTACTTGGCTTCTCCGGAGCTTGGCGCGAAGTGGCACTAGGAGAGGTTTTAAACGAACACCGGCTGAGCAGTGCCGGTACGGAAGAGGTCTTTTCAGTGTCCGTGCACAAGGGCCTCGTTAACCAGATCGAGCATCTCGGGCGGTCCTTCGCTGCCGCAGAAACCGGCCACTACAATCGTGTTCTGCCCGGCGACGTCGTCTACACGAAAAGCCCGACTGGTGATTTCCCTCTCGGCATCATCAAGCGGAGTCGGGCAGATCGCGACGTGATCGTCTCGCCTCTTTATGGCGTTTTCACTCCAGCCACGAGGGCGCTCGGCATCATCCTCGATTCCTACTTTGAATCCCCTCTCATGGTGCGGAACTACCTGCACCCGCTGGTGCAGAAGGGCGCTAAGAACACAATCGCCATAACAAACAGCCGCTTCCTTGAAGGTAAGCTGAAACTGCCGATGGACCCAGCAGAGCAGTCGGCGATTGCGGACGTTGTCGAGACTTCCCGAGCAGAGCTAGTGGGGATCGAGGCGGAAATCGAAACGCTAACCCGCCAAAAGCGCGGGCTGATGCAAAAGCTGCTGACGGGTGAATGGCGAGTCAAGGTGGGCGAGGAGGAGGAAGTCGCGGCATGAGCTTCAATCCCGCCGAAAAATATCAATCACAAGTCCCAGCCATCCAGACGCTGATCGCGCTCGGATTTAAGCCGCTCTCGCAAGCGCAGGCCGACAAGCTGTGCGGCAAGCCTCGAAATGTCGTTCTTGACGATATGCTGATCGAGCAGCTTCTCAAGATCAACCGGTTTAGCTTCCGCGGCAAGGAATACCCATTCGATCTGGAAGACGCCCACGAGGCGCTCCGCCGTTTCAAGCCGACACCGGATAAGCTTAAGGGTCTCCGCGGCACTAATCAGGATATTTACGACCACCTCATTCTCGGCACGACGATCACGAAGGCGATCGAAAGCGACAGCAAGAGCTACTCATTTCGCTATGTCGATTGGGAGCACCCGGAGAACAACGTCTATCACGTCACGGCGGAGATGGTGGTCGAGCGCACGGCTAGCACGCAGACGCGACGGTGTGACATCGTCTGCTTCGTCAACGGCATTCCGTTTGTTGTAATCGAAAATAAACGGCCTACCGAATCGCTCAAAAAGGCGGACAGCCAGCTGATCGGCTATCAGAACGAAGACAATATCCCCCAGCTCTTCCATTACGCGCAGCTGTTACTGAGCATGAAGCGGCAGGAGGCGCGTTATGCGACTGTCGGCACGCCCCGTAGATTCTGGCAGCTCTGGCGTGACGAAGAAGATCGCGACGAGGATATTCTTGCGGCAATCAACCGACCGCTGACTGAGGAAGAAAAACGGGCCGTCTTTTCCGGCGATCTGGCCAATGCCCGAGCATTTTTCGATGAACTTGCGGCTGGCGGCGACCGGGCAATTTCAGAACAAGACCGTTTGATCTACGCGCTGTGCCGTCCGCCACGGCTGCTCGATATCGTCCGTCGCTTCACCGTGTTCGACGGCGGCATCAGAAAAGTCGCCCGACATCAGCAATTCTTCGGTATCCGCAAGGCGGTCGAGCGGGTCAAACAGTTCGACCTCGATGGCAAACGCAAAGGGGGTGTCATCTGGCACACCCAGGGCTCGGGCAAGTCATTGACAATGGTTATGCTGGGCCGAGCCCTTGCGCTGGATAAGGACGTGAAGAATCCACGCTTGATTATTGCCACCGACCGTGACGATCTCGACAAGCAGATTAAGGGAACTTTCAAGTCCTGCGAGATGGAACCGGTGCGCGCGACGACGGGCTCAGATCTTGCCGATCTAATTGCGAACAAGACACCCCTCATCACAACGATCATCAATAAGTTCGATACGGCGATGAAATCCGCCGCCTATACTGATGATGATCCTAACGTGTTCGTCCTTGTGGATGAAAGCCATCGGAGCCAGACAGGCCGCTATGGTGGATACGGCAAGTTTGCGATGCAGATGCGGCGTGTCCTGCCGCGGGCCTGCTATCTTGGTTTCACCGGCACGCCGCTCCTGAAAAAAGAGAAGAATACCCTCGCGACTTTCGGCGGCCTCATTCACCAATACGCAATTGACGAAGCCGTGGCAGACGGTGCCGTCGTTCCCCTCCTCTATGAGGGGCGCATGGTGGAGCAGCAGATCAGCGGCACCGTCGTTGACAGTTGGTTCGAGAATATCAGCGAGGGTCTGACCGATAAGCAGAAGGCGGACCTGAAGCGCAAGTTTTCAAGGATGGATGCGCTGTCCAAGACGGGGCAGGCCATCCGCGCCAAGGCGTTTGATATTTCCGAGCATTACAGGCGGTTCTGGCAAGGGACGGGATTCAAGGCACAGCTCGTTGCCCCGTCGCGAGCCGCGGCTATCCGATTCAAGGAGGTGCTCGATGAAATCGGGCATGTGACGAGTGAGATTATCATGTCGTCACCTGGCGACTTTGAAGAGATCGAAGAATTCGATCAGGAGTCAAAGGACCTAGTCCGTAGGTTTTGGGACCGGATGATGGCGGAGTACAAAACGGAGGATGAGTACAATCGCCAGATCATCGATGCCTTTAAGAGCTCTGATGACCCCGACATTCTGATTGTCATCTCAAAGTTGCTGACCGGTTTCGATGCGCCGCGCAATACTGTCCTCTACGTCTGTAAGCCCCTCAAGGAGCACAATCTGCTGCAAGCGGTAGCGCGCGTAAATCGCCTGTTCGAGGAGGATGGCAAAGAGAAGCAGTTCGGTTTCATTATCGATTATGAGGGACTTCTTGGCGAACTCGACAAGGCGCTAACGAACTACAGTGCGTTTGATGGATTCGATCAGGACGATCTCGTTGGCGCGCTGCACGACATCAGGGAAGAAATCAGGAAGCTACCTCAGCTCCACAACCAGCTTTGGGACCTGTTCAATGAAATCCGCAATAAGAAGGATATGGAGCAGTTTGAGCAGTTCCTGGCAGACGAAGCAAAGCGGCAGGAATTTTATGCGCGGCTCCGTGCTTTAGGCAGGTGCCTCCATATCTCACTATCGTCTGAGAAGATCTACGATGTCTTCGACGAGGACAAGATCGAGACCTTCAAAAGGGAATGGCTGCAATTCAGCGAGCTAAGGCGCTCGGTCCAGTTGCGCTATCAGGAAACGGTTGATGTCAAGGAATTCGAGCCAAAAATCCAGAAGCTGCTCGACGACCATGTAACGGCCAGGCCGGCGCAAATCATCATAGAAGCGGTCAATATCAACGATCCCGATGCGCTCAGGGCTGTCGTGGCGGAAGAAGGCACATCTGACGCTTCAAAGGCGGACCGGATTGCGAGCGCGACCAAGCGCACCATCACTGAAAAGATGGAAGAAGACCCGGCGTTCTATAAGCAGTTTTCAGAGATGCTTGAGGAGACGATCCGCGATTATCGAGATAAGCGGATTTCCGAGAAGGACTATCTCAACAATGTCGTCGATCTAGCCAGCCGGATGGCGCGGAGGGATCATGGACGGCAGGTCCCAGAGACTATCAAGGGCGACGAAGACGCCCAGGCCGTGTTCGGCATTATCGAGCCCGTGCTCAAAATGGCGGCCAACGGCGCTGCCAATGACAACGATGCAGCGGATATCGCGCGTAAGATCGTCAGAATCGTCAAGCAACACCACATTGTTGATGTTTGGTCGAACGAAGTCGCAAAGAACAATATGCGCAATGCGATAGACGATTATTTCTTCGATATTCTACGCGACCAAAAGGGCATTGAGATTCCCCTCGACCAGCTCGACGAGCTGGAACTCCAGATCATGGATGTTGCTAGGGCGAGGTTTCCAGGATGAGTGCCGAGACCCTTCAACTGCCCTACGGGAAAGAGGCGATCGAATTTCAACTGATACGCCGCGACCGCAGGACCTTGTCGATCAGTGTCAGGCCGGACCTGGGCATCGATGTGGTCGCTCCTATGGATGCGCCGCTAGAGCGGATATTCGAGAAGGTGCGCAAGCGCGCGCCCTGGATTAGGAAGCAGCTACATTTCTTTTCACAATTCCAGCCTCGGACGCTGGAACGGCAATATCTTTCCGGTGAAACCCATCTCTATCTTGGGCGGCAATACAAGCTGAAGGTCGTGCGTGACATTCAGCAGAGCGTGAAGCTCTACCGGGGAGCGATTATTGTTCAATCTCTGAAGCCGCGCCGCACCGACATCACGCAGGCACTGGTCGAGGATTGGTATCATGACCGGGCGCACGTCAAATTTCGTGAGCGGCTCGTGGAATGTCAGAAGCGGTTTTCAAGACCGGGCGACTATGAGCCGAGCGGGTTTGTCATCCGGCAACTTGCCCAGCGTTGGGGGTCGATGACGCCTGGCGGCAGGCTGATACTTAACCGCGCTCTGATCCGCTCTTCAGTCGATGCCATCGATTACGTTATCACCCATGAGCTATGTCACATGCGTCACAACCATCATGGCCCGGAGTTTTTCCGGCTCCTTAAGCGTGTGATGCCCGATTGGGAGAAGTGCAAGATGAAGCTCGAAAGGCAGCTAGCCTAGATGTGACCCCCGAAACGGACCGCTTAGAAAACGCCCCAGAATGCCCCCTGTCCCTTCCAAAACTATATTCGCGCGTAGCGATGGTGCATTGGCGACGATGACGCCGCACCTCTGGATTGGCCTTCTATTTGGAGCGTCCTTGTCAATTCCAAGATGAGTCCGCGTTGCCTTGTAATATGCGGTGTATGCCTTCAGGACTTGGCGGCTAGGATGCTTGAGCACCTGTCCTTGAAGAAGAGCGAGAAGGGAGAAGGTCCTGTGTGTACCGAAAACCTAAATCCGGACGTAGTGGTGATGAAGTCCGCCAAGGATCGCATGTGACGTAACGGTTCCGGTCCGCTGAACGAGCCGAGAGACCGGCGCATCTTTGTCCAGCGACCAGTGTGTTCTGATGTCATTGTAATAGCGGGCATAAGCTCGCAGGATTCGGCGCAGATGCGCCTCGCCCAAGACGACGAAGTGGTCCACGCACTCGCGCCGGATGGATCCGATCAGCCGTTCGGCAAAGCCATTCTGCCAAGGCGAGGCTGGTGCAGTGGGCTTATCCCGGATGCCCATAGCGCCCAATCGGCGTTTTGTGATGGTGCCGTAGATCCGATCCCGATCGCGAATGAGATATTCCGGGGCATCATCCCAAGGAAATGCCTCCGTTATCTGACGCGCAATCCATTCCGCCGTCGGGTTTGTCGTGACGTTGATCCAGACGAGATCTCTGCGGTCTAGCCGAACGATAACGAACCCATAGAGCAAGTCGAACGTAATGGTCGGAACGATGAACAAGTCCATGGCGGCAATGTCAGGCGCATGGTTGCGCAGAAAGGTGCGCCACCCCTGGCTCGGTGGGCCGCGTCGCTTGACCATGTATTTAGCGACGCTCGACTGCGCGACCTCAAACCCGAGCTTGAGCAGTTCGCCGTGGATGCGCGGCGCGCCCCAGAGCGGGTTATCGATGCTCATCCGCCGGATCAACGCGCGGAGGTCCGTCTCGATCTTCGGCCGCCCTCCCCGTGCGCGCGACTTCCAACGCCAATAGCCGCGAAATCCCGCCCGATGCCAACGCACGAGCGTCTCGGGACGGATGATCGTGAGGACCTGCACGGTCGACGGAAACCATCGATACAACTGGATAAAGAACCAGCGATCATTGTTCGTAAGCCGGGTCCGGCCCTGCATTTTACGCCGCAAGACGATCAACTGATGTCGGAGTGCCGCGTTCTCTGCTTCAAGCCGGCTCTTCGACTTGAATGGCGAGGCCAAGACGGCCAGGACGAAGCAGAGCAGTGCAAACATTGTGCACTGACGTTAGGTGATTCCTTCAGCCGATCAAATGCGGATGGGGTTTTCGGTACACACAGGTGATGAAGTCCGCCAAGGATTGCGCGTGAACTAATGATTCCGGTCCGCTGAATAGGAGCCGGGAGCGGCCGCGCATCTCACGCCGCAAAACGATCAACTGATGTCGGAGTGCCGCGTTCTCCGCTTCAAGCCGGCTCTTCGACTTGAATGGCAAGGCCAAGACGGCCATGACGAAGCAGAGCAGTGCATACATCGTACACTGACGTTAGGTGATTCCTTCAGCCAATCAAATGCGGATGAGGTTTTCGGTACACACAGGTGGTGGTCTACAAGATCGACCGTCTGACAAGATCGCTGTTTGATTTCGCGAAGATCGTCGAGGCCTTCGACGCACATAGCGTCTCCTTCGTCTCGGTGGCGCAAGCCTTCAACACCACGACCTCCATGGGCCGGCTGACGCTCAACGTGTTGCTGTCCTTCGCGCAGTTCGAGCGCGAGGTAACGAGCGAGCGCATTCGCGACAAGATCGCCGCCTCAAAGCAGAAAGGCATGTGGATGGGTGGCGCCGTGCCACTCGGCTACGACGCGGTCAACCGGAAGCTCAAGATCAACGCTGAAGAAGCCAAAATGGTCACGCTGCTTTTTACGCTCTATCTCAAGCTTGATAGCGTCCGCGCGTTGCAGGCGGAGTGCCACCGACTGGGGCTCAAAACCAAAGAGCGCACACTGCTCGATGGAAGACGGATTGGCGGCAAGGCGCTCAGCCACGGACACCTTTACCTCATCCTCTCCAACCGACTCTATATCGGCCGCATTCCACATAAGGGTCGCAGCTATGAAGGCGAGCATGATGCCATCATTGACGCTGAGACCTGGGACAAGGTCCAAGCGCAGCTCGCCGCTAACGCCGGCCGCAAGCGTGGCCGCAGCAGCTCCAAGCACCCAAGCCTGCTTGCGGGCCTCCTGTTCACGGCGGAAGGCTCTCCCTTCACACCTTCTCATGCCGTGAACCACGGGCGCCGTTACCGCTATTATGTCGAGCGATCTCTACTGGCGCCCAAGGCAGCCAAAGAAGAGGCAGTTGAGCGTCAAGTCGGCGGAGGCGGAGCGGGCTTCCAAGCAAAAGGCTGGCGCCTTCCCGCGCACCAGATCGAGCGGCTGGTGTTGAACCAGGTGGTCGCCTTCCTGAGAGGTCGCGGACCGCTGCTCGACGATCTTCGCTTCAAACGAAAGTCGCCAGATCAGGTCTCTGCCTTGCTTACGCGCGCATCTAGGTTGGCCGACGCGTGCGAGACGGTATCAGTCGCGGATCAGTCGGAGATTATCGCCGCCCTCGTGCGGCGCGTCTCTGTTGCCCGAGATAAGTCACAATCGAAATCGACCGACAGGTCTTAGCCGCGCGGCTCCTGGACCAGGAAGCGGTCTCCAAGTGCGACGGAAAGAGCCGCGGCGCGATTACGATTGACGTACAGGTGAGGTTCCGGCGGCGCGGTGTCGAAGCAAAGCTGATTGTGCTCGGGCGGTCGGAGCCAGCGTCTCCGCCGGATGAAAATCTCGTCAGGTTGCTCACACGCGCTCACGACTGGTTCGACAGGATGGTGCGCGGCGAGGCAACACTGCGCGAAATCGCCCGTTCGGAGCGTCACTGCCGGACCTATGTTATTCGCGTGCTCTGCTTGGCGTTCCTCGCCCCAGAGATAACCAGAGCAATTCTTGAGGGGCGGCATCCGACCGAACTGACCGCTAAGCGACTCATGAAATCGGCTCTGAAGGTCCCGCTCTTCTGGACTGATCAAATCGCGTTTGTTCGCACTTCTCATCCCGGCCTCAAAGACAGAGGTTCGACTTCCCTCTTGGGACGCTGAGCATTTCAGGTCGCTGTCATAAGAGGATCAGCTCTTCGATAGGAACCTTTGAAGTTTCTCCTCGACGGCCGGGAGGCTGCCGAGTTCGCATTCCCATATAGTCAGAGACCGCCAGCCTACTTCCGCTATCTTCTTTTCATTTTCCCGGTCGCGCTCCTGATTCCGTAGCAGCCTAGGTCGCCAGTACGTGTGTTTGATATGACCTTCGTGTGCCTACGAAATACAATGTCGGCATTTCCCGGAAGGTCGTGAGCGTGGAGGCGATATCGGTATCCAAGTCGGCATAGGGCTCGGCGGACAGCAATCTCGGGTGGGCTATCTTTCTTCTTGTTGGGTTTCATGACTGCCGTGATTGCGGCAGTGCTCGCGGCCGGGGAGGTTAAGGGGCGCTTTCGGGTCCGCTCGTGCTGCATTCTCACGACGCGAAATGTGCAATCTATTGCCCACGCTGAACTTGGATAAGCCAGTCCCGCGCTAGCGCTGGGGGGACATGAAGCACGATCAGCGGCGCTGCACTTGCCACGACTTTATTCTCTTGCCGCAGATCATACGCATGAATCTGCATCGTGAGTTCGTCCGGCTGCTGGAAGAAAGTATCACCGGGATAGCCACCTGGGCGATCAGTGCGACCTTGAAGAAAGTTCTCGATCGTGCCGTCATCGTTTATGTCGCGGTGACCCGTCGCCTTTAGCCTCATTCGGTAGACGGTCGCTGTCAGGCTAGGGTCGTTACGGTACGCTTCAGCGATCGTTACCAGAAGACCGGTAAATGCTGCGGTGTCTCTCGGCTCGTCGAAGCTATATTCCGTCAGTGCGTCGATAATGTCTTTCATAGGCACCCCTCTCGCGATCTCGTGCTGCTGCGCGATCTCCTTGGAGAGGTAGCTCGTATCAGGCTCGAACGTCTGGCCAGCAACGAACTCGGCAACGACCTGCGTGTTTGCATCACGCATACTCGCCGTGAGCAACGCGCCATGTTGTCGTGTCCAGCCGCCTCCAGCCCTAGTACGCGAGTATGGGTCGGATATTACCGATCGGCGGCAGGGATGTAGGCTAGGGTCTAGGATCAAGCGTCGTCGCCAGGTACGTAATTCGGTGCCTGTGTCGGCGAGGCGCTTCAACTCGGTGCGCATAGTCTGCTCATGTTCGACGTAGTCTTCGAAGGCGGTTTTAAGGTCCTGCTCCAGATAAACACGGCAGAGCCCGAGATACTTACGTTTGTACCCGAAGAACCGCGCACGCTGCTGAAGCGCGTCGGCATTGCCGACACCAACGCCGCGCGGCATGTAGGTGACGGATAGAGAATCAACCGTGAACCCCCGGTCGAGCGCAAGCCCGCCTATCAAGATCCACCCCTCAGCATGGCGCCAATTTATCTCCGGCGTCTTGGGGCTGCCGCGGGTGTTGAATTCTATGACAGTGGTGTTTCGTAGTGCACGCGGCATCTTCTCCATAATCTGGTCGAATGGAGGCAGCGCCCGCTCTGTTTTGGCGAGTTCGTCATACGTCTTCTTAAAATCGTCAATCAAATCCTCTCTATCGGGATCGTTCGGAGAGGCGCTTAATATGCTGATCCAGGCGTCTTTGGCTGCGGTTGCCCATTGCGCATTTCTTTGGTGCACAAGCTTCGCTGTCGCCGGATGCACAAGCATCGAGCGACGTCCATTCTTCGAGATGATGCTAGCTGCCAGCCCAACAAAGAAGATGCGCATCGCCTCGAGCAAGCTCCCGGGCGGGTCGTTAGTAAGGGTCGTGTTCGCCGCAACATCTACTGGTGGGATCGTCTTGATGTATGGACTGCCCGTCTTGAAAAACTCTTCACCGCCAACATAACCAGCGCCTGGATCCAACACGCGAACGAAGTCGGGTGATAGCACGTCCGAGATGTTTATTAGCAGCGGTGCTTGTGGTGTCGCAGTATACTGGACGAACGTGTGCCGGGGGAGTGCGTCCCGGAGTTCGCGCAGCCTCATGTAGGTAGTGCTTTCTTGTCCCTGTTTGACCTTGGTGTTTAAGCTCGCTTGATCGGCTTCGTCGTCGATGATGAGTGCGGGGACATCGCGCATGTCCAACTTGCCCAGGAGTGCTGTGAGCGCGGCGAGGCGCTGATTTTGCTTCAATACTGTCAGAAGCAACGTCGGCTTCTCGTCCGGGTCGCGTGTGGTGTCGCGCCAGTTCGCAATGGTCTGTTTAAGAAGCTGCTCATAGCGCCCGCCTTGCTCTCTCGGATTCTTATCCATGATCCAGGCCGGGAGACCCTCGCCACCATCAACGTCCAGATCTTTAAGAAGCCGCTGATGCGATTGCGTGAGCAGGTTAGTTTTATTGCCAGCGATGACGATGACAAGCGGAAATCCATTGTCCCGGGCGAGACCGATGACCGTGGTGAACGAGAGCGTCTTGCCACTCTGGACGTATCCGACGACAAGTCCCGTTGCTTTCGCAGGACCGTTCTTGGGGTCTACGCCTGAGCCCAATATCTCAGCCGCCGATCGGATGAGCCTCGGCCGCTCGCTTTCTTCGATGCCGCTTCTACGCACGACGCCAGTTGCCTGTTCGCGCTGAAACGGCAGCCATTTTACGCCGGGCTTCAGCACTTGATTGGCAAGAGGAGAGATTGAGCCATCGCTAGTCATGGTTTCGACAATGCCTCTCTCAAGATTTCATTGAGGTTCCGGCGAACCGTGCCGGCTGAACGGACACCGGCGCGGCGGGCAAGCTTTTCGGAAATGGCTAGCGCGGCTGCTACGCGCAGCAACGGTTCAATTTCGGTGGCGTCGGTCTGTGCGAATGAAACCATAAACGGGTGAGCCATAGACAAACGAATTTCTGTGACGTCTGGCCCGCTTGGCGAAGAAGGTCTGTCACTTATCGATAGCCAGTCGCCCTCGGCGGGGTCGTCCGTCAGTTCGATCCGCACGAGCCACTCTTCCCCTCGGAAATTGAAGGTTAGCTCTCGAATGGCGAGCGTCGGCTGGGGAGGCAATGGCTCGGCGGATGTTTCCACCGGAACTTTGTCCGCCACACTAGGCAAGACTCCCGGGACGCCTTCCTCGATCGCGTCGCCAGCTTGCTTTAGCGCCTTTGTTGCGGCCTTCGTGCGATCCTTTTTTGAGGCAAGAGAACGATAATTCTCGCACTGGCGCAGTAGTGGCAGTTCATCACTGTCGAGATGCTCTTTGAGAAGCTCAAGGAAAGGCTCCTCATTTTCATCCCACCGGAAGCCATCCTTCGTGTGGCTGACTTCGAACCCCTCTAGGTGCAGTTCGCCGAACAATCTTAGGCGAGCGTAACTACTGCTCCCCGAAGTACCGAAGATGATTGGCGGTCGGTAGCCTTCCTCACCGCTTCCCTGAATTAATCTCCCCCTGCGAAAAAGTGAAAAGCCGGAGCGAGAGTAGTTGCCTGGATCGCGCAAGGCGGCAACGCCGTGAACTGAGAGTCCGCCTCCGAGATCGAAGTTGATATCTTTGCGCCATAGCTTTGGCTCCTCGGTTGGAGTTTTGTAGTATGGCGCCTCCAGGATCGGCGGCTCTTCATAGGCGAGATGCTCGTTGTTCAAGGATAATTCCAGGCGCCCACCGCGAACGAGCACTCGATAGATGTCGGTGAGATGCTCTTTGATCTTGCTTAGCGAGCGCCCTACGGGAACGTGATATGGGTCATCGAGAACTATCTCGGTGTAGTGGCTCAACTCGGGAGAAGGCATTTCCTCGATGTCCAGCTCTTCCAGTTCATCTCGAACGATGTGTGCAATATCAAATCTGACTGTGCGTTCGACAGTCTCACCCAGGGCACTTGTTCTCACTCGAAAGCGGGGAGCAAACCAGCACGCTGCGCTTTTCATTCCCATTCCAAATTCGGAGAGACCCGAGCGGTCTGGCGGAATTACTGCTGGTCGGAATGCTCTTGGGAATGCATCGGCCGCAATGCCAGCAGCATTGTCGCGGATCACAATTCGTCCGGGAGCGGCAGAATCGATCTCTACGGAAACTCTCAGCTTCCAATTCTCTCCATGCAACGCATGCAGTCTCTCTGCATTTTCAGTGTAGCTTTGGACGGCGTTGTCAACGAATTCGGCGAGCGCAAACCATGGCTTGTAGTTCAGGTGCTGGAGTACAGAGAGAACGCTTACACCGGGCCGAATGCTGACTCGCTTCTTTGCGCCATCAGGACTAGGCAGCATTGGCCAATCTGCTTCGTGTTCGAGCAGTTCGGGTTTGTCCGTCCTTCCTTAGCTGGACGGAATCGGCCGCGAAAAGTGCTTCGGCAATCGCTTTGACGACCGTCACGTTCACCGCATTGCCGAGGGCCTTGAAAGCTGCCCCCTTGGTTTGCGGCAGATGCTTAAGATGACCCATGCTCTGCAAGCGACTGCACTCTCGCACAGTCATGAAGCGGCGTTCCCATGCAATGACGGGAACCTGACTAGTGGTCATCGCCACGAGCGATGGCGCGCGCCTTGGAGATTTGACCCGAATACCCGAAGCTCGGAATTGGAGCACATGCGCCCAGATGTTGCGAGGGCTCCCTCTGGAGTTCCATTCAAGCTTCTGAAAGCTAGGCGAGAAGTCTGCAATCCGCGGCAACCACCGATCGATGATCTTTTGATGCTTTCGATAGAATTCTCGGTTCTTTCGGATGAATTCTATTTTCCAGCCCGGAAATTGCCTAGTGCGATCTCGCGCATATGAAGGCAACGCATCCGACACCTCTTCGGGCGAGAGCCAGGCTAACTTCTTGCCCAGCGCCCCCCTGTATCGTCCGAGATTGCGAAAGCGAGATGAGTACGGCGTCGAATTCCAATACGGATAGGTCGCGCCAAACTCCATCGCCCATAGAGGCCACGTTGGCAGCGGGTCATCGGGCGGAAGAGCGTCGATTAGCTCCTGCCAAGCTTTGAGGTATTCGACGATGTGAGCTTCTAAATATCGAGCTTCGTTGGGCCGCTTGTCCAGAACGGAGCGAATTGACAAGTTGGGTGTCGAGGTTGCCGAGGGCCACGCAAACTCTCCAAGCCCGCGACGCCTACCTACTATGAATGCGCGCTCTCGAACTTGTGGGACGCCGAACATGTCGGGAGAGAGCTTTGCCTCCGAGATGGTATAACCTGCGCGCGACAGCCTCTTGCGAATTCTGCGCCAGGTCTTGCCCCCTTCGTGCCGCATCAAGTTCGGCACGTTTTCCATTATAAGCATCCGCGGTTTGTGGTGCTTGAGGATGCCTATGATGTAGGTGATTAGATCACCCCATTTCGGGCAATCCATACCGAGTTGCTCGCCGGCCTTCGAATAGTTCTGACAAGGAAAGCCGGCGCAAAGCACATCATGAGCGGGAATCTCTTCAGGCAATACGCCCCGAATGTCCCCACGCGGCTTCAGCCCCAGATTTCGCTGATATAGCTCTGCCAATTCGCGATCGATTTCCGACGCGAATACACACTCGTGCCCGAGGGCCGCCAGAGCCTGGTGAAACCCCCCCAGCCCACAGAACAAATCGATAAATCGTAGCTTTCTAAGTGGCTTAACGGCAGCAGGCATCATAAAGACGACCAACTCCAGGTTGATTCGATGACGGGATTCAAAAAATGGACGGGGTGGCCGCTCCTGTAAAGTAGTTATAGGAAGACGTCCGCCGGACTTGAACTCGATGCACACTAGGCTGATCATGAGACCATCTAGTCATCCGCAAGTGTGACCCCCGAAACTGGCCAGTTGAGAAAAAGCGCTAGAAGTCCCGCTTCGTGCGCATAGACTTGCCTCTCTCTGCTCTCGTTAGGCAGCACCATAGCCAATTGGTGGCGGGTTTCCGAGCTTCCTCGGGTCTGTTTGGTGAAGGTCTGTAGAGAGCGAGAAACCCTGCGACTGGGTGGCTGAGACCATCGGATTCGAAGTTCGACACACATCATGTTGCTAGGCGGATCGAGAGGCCATCTAGTCATCTGCAAGTGTGACCCCCAAAACAGGCCAATTGAGAAAAAGCGCTAGAAGTCCTCCTTCGTGCGCATGGACTTGCCTCTCTCTGCTCTCTCGAAGCAGAACCACCGCCAATTGGTGGCGTGTTTCCGCGCTTCTTCGGGGCTGTTTAGCGACGGTCAGGAGAGAGCCAAAAAGTCCGCGACTGGGTGGCTGAGGCGCCAGGATTCGAACTTCGATGCACATCATGATGCTAGGCTGATCGGTGGCCTGTTGCCGTGTGAGTTATCGATCCTCCATGCCGCAACTTGAATACATGATATAGGAGCGGACCGAG
>Ga0209587_1000282_pt1 | contig 24513 bp, 23 predicted proteins | sample NGEPerD_2_FD_184512 | JGI IMG/M metagenome (GOLD analysis project Ga0209587, IMG submission 184512) | Arctic peat soil microbial communities from the Barrow Environmental Observatory site, Barrow, Alaska, USA - NGEE PermafrostL1-D... | ecosystem: Environmental > Terrestrial > Soil > Wetlands >... | reverse complement strand
GCTCGCAGGGTACCGCCGGTGGTTCAGCGCCGGCGGCGCTGCACGCGCAGGCGCCTGACGCCGGGGATGCGCCGGCCCTCGGCGGTCACGCCAGATCCGCGCAGCCGGTAACGGCCGCGCTTCAGGCGCCGGCCCACCCGCACGCGCAGCTTGCGCGTCTCGCCCGCTCGCAGGTTCACCGCCGTGCTGCGTCCCACCCGCTTGCCGCGGCGGTCGCGAAGCACCAGCCGCACGCCGCGAAGCCCGGCGCCGCGGGCCCTCACGCGCACCTTGAAGCGGCGTCCTGGGCGCGCGCGGCGCACCCCGCGCGTGGGGCCCACCGACAGCCGCTCGCGGCTCAAGGCGCCGAGGTCGGTCACGGGCAGGCGGAGGTCCACGTTGGACAGCGCCAGCGTGCCGGTGCTGCGCTGCTCGGCGTAAAGAGTCGTGGCCGGGACCAGCTGCAGGCGCAGGCGTGATCCCGGCCCGGCGTGATAGGCGATCGGCTCCAGTGGCCGCTCGATCGAGTGGGGCTTGCCGTCGAGGATCACAGGGATCGGCGTGGCCAGGTTGCCCACCACGAGGTTGCGGGCCGTGTCCACGATCTGTCCGTACACGTGCGTGCCCTCGGGTGCGCCGGTGCCGGTGTAGTCCACCTTCAGGCGGGGCGCGCCCACGAGGTCCGCCGCGCCGCCGGGTGCCGGGATGTCGAGGTTGTAGGCGTCAGCGGAGGGGGAGGCGGCGATCAGGGTGCCGTTGCCGGCACCAGGGGCGATCGCCAGCGTGCCCGATCCCGCGGCCCGCAGCTCGCCGCGCTGGACCGGCGGGAAGGTGGCTCCCCGGCGAAGCGCGCCGTCCTGGTCGATCATCGAGAACGGCGGCGGAGTTCGTCCCTTGGCGTCCCTGTTGAGGTAGCGCCGCAGCCAAGAGAGCACAGCGTCCTCCACGAGCCCGGGCTGACCGGGGTCGGTGAGGCACGCGCCGTGCCCGCCGCAGAACCAGACCATCCGGGTGGGCACGCCGTTGGCCTTGAGGATGGCGTGGTTGACCATTGCCTCCTGCAGCGTGAAGAGCGTGTCCACCGTGCCCTCGATCAGCAGGGTGGGGATGCGGATCCGATCCACGAGCGCGCCCGGACCGCGGCTGCGGAAGAACTCCACGGACTCGGGCGAGAAGCGGCCCGTCGCGGCTCCCTCCGTGAACGCCTTCTGGATCGCGGGATCGGTGCCTCCCGTCTGGGCGCCCGCGGGGCCGAAGGCGCCCGCCGCGCCGCCTGTGAAGGCGGTCCCGCCCGCGCCGAACAGGATCGAGCCCCAGCCCTGCTTCACGACGGCGTCCTTGTACAGGCTTGTGACCAGCGAGTTCCACGCGATCGTGGGGGTGATGGCATCCACGCGGCGGTCGATGGCGGCGGTCACGAGCTGGATGCCGCCGCCGTAGCTCGGGCCGTTCATGCCCAGGCGCGGGTCGTTGCGCCCGTCGAGCTGGGCCTCGGGCTGGCGGGCCACGTGGGTGATCAGCGCCTGCACGTCGCGGCCCTCGAAGTCGGGCGAGTCGGCCATCACCTGGCCACCCGACTGACCGAAGCCGCGGGCATCCCAGGTGAGCACGTTGAACCCCGCTTTGCGCAGGGGTCCGGTGCCCACCGATCCGAACAGCTCCTCGGAGGTGGAGTCGGGATCGGTGTCGCCGGTCATCCCGTAGCCGTGCCCCACGAGCACCGTAGGCGCCTTCGCACCGGCCTTCAGCCCCTCGGCGGCGAAGAAGTGGGTGAGGATCTTGGTGCCGTCGAAGGAGGTCACCACGGCGTCGCGCGCCGACGCCGCGGGGGCGGAGAAGACGAGCACCGCGAGCGCGGCGAGGAGGGCGCGGGCAGGCCGCAGAGCACGCATCGCGCCGCGATCCTACCGGCGAACAGTGGGCAACCGCGTAGGTTTGAGGGCATGCCGGAGCTGCCCGAGGTCGAGATCGCCGCGCGCCGGATCGGCGTGGCCGCGGCCGGGGCCCGCGTCGAGTCCTCGCTGGCCCCCGGCATGGTCACGATGAAGACGTTCGAGCCCCCGCTCGACGCCCTCACCGGGACCACGATCGAGGGCGTGGCGCGCCGCGGAAAGATGTTCGTCGTCGGCTTCGGCACCCCACAAGGGGGCACAAGCGAGCTGGCGCTGCTGATCCACCTGATGTCCGCCGGCCGGTTGCAGGTGTGGGACAAGCGCGCCTCGCTGCGCGACAAGGCCTCGCGGCTGCTGGTGCGCCTGGAGGACGGCCGCGAGCTGCGCCTGCGCGAGTTCGGCACCCAGCAGCGCGCGTGGGCCAAGCTCCTCCCAATCGGAGAGGTGGATGCCGACGAGGCCGTGGCCACCCTCGGGCCCGAAGCCTGGCCGGCGCCCCCGGCCGACGAGCTGGCGGCGCTGCTCGACCAGCCCCGCCACCTGCACCCGCTCCTGCGCAACCAGCGGACGATCGCCGGCATCGGACGCTCCTGGGTGGACGAGATCCTGTGGACGGCGCGGCTGTCGCCGTTCAAGAAAGGCTCGGAGCTGGACGGCGACGAGGTGGAGCGCCTGCGGGAGGCGATCCAGGAGCGCATGGGCGCCGCCCTGGAGCACTACGAGGAGGTCATCAGGGACACGGTGCCCGACAAGCTCCCGATGCCGCTGCAGGTGCACCGCCGCTCGGGCGAGCCCTGCCCCCGCTGCGCCACCACGATCGAGGCGATCCACTTCAAGGACTACGTGCTCTGCTACTGCCCGCAGGAGCAGACCGGCGGGCGCGTGCTCAAGGACCGGCGGCTGTCGCGGCTGCTCAAGTGACTAGATTGGGGTCACGATGAAGATCACCGGCGTCGACTTCATCACGGTGCCGACCCGTGACTTCGAGAAGGCCAGCGAGTTCTACGGCACCGTGCTGGGCCTCCCCTGCTCGGGCCGCTGGGGGAGCATGCCCGCCGCCGAGTTCGAGACCGGCAACCTGACTATCGCCGTGATGCAGTCCGACGCGTTCGGCCTCGAGTTCCAGCCGCACTCGCTCCCGATCGCGCTTCACGTCGAGGACGTCGAGGCCGCACGCGCCGAGCTCGAGTCGCACAGTGTCACGTTCAAGGGAGAGACGATCGACTCCGGCGTCTGCCACCAGGCGATCTTCGAGGATCCGGACGGCAACACGCTCGACCTTCACCACCGGTACGCGCCGAAGAAGGGTGACGCCTGACGGCCGGCTCGCGGTGCATCGCCACGCCGGTCACCTCCACCCAGGAGGGCACCTGGGCCGCGGCCACGCGCGCGGTGCCGGTGGATTAGCGGGGCCCCGACTTCGTACCCTTGCCACCGTGCCGCCCGTTGCCGCCGTTGGCGAGTCCTTCCGCTCCTTCTTCGACGCCGTCGAGGACTTCTTCTCCGGCCTCGCCGAGGTGCACCTGGGGTCGCTGGTGCTCGCGCTGCTGTTCTTCGGCGTCTACCTCACGCTGCGCGCGCGCGCAGCGTTCCACATCCTGCGCGCCGCCTACCCCACCGAGACCTTCCGCTTCAAGGACGTGTGGGGCGCCTACTTCGCCGGCTACGGCTTCAACTCGGTGATCCCGGCCCGCGGCGGCGACGTGGTGCGCCTGTTCCTGACCAAGACCTCGGTGCCCCGGTCGAGCTACCCCGCGGTGGCTGCCACCTTCGTGGTCGAGGCGGGCTTCGACATCGCCATGGCCGTACTCATCCTCACCTTCGCGTTCACGCAGGGCGTGTTCCCCAAGCCGCCCGACTTCGCGGACCTGAACGCCTTCGACCTCTCATATCTGGCCTCCCACCCGCGTTTCGCGCTGTTCTTCTTCACCGTCCTGGGCGTGGCCTCGATGGTGGCCTTCGCGATGCTGTCGGTTCGGGTGAAGGCCTTCTGGGCGCGGGTGCGCCAGGGGCTCACGATCGCCTTCGACCGGCAGCGCTATCTCCGCGAGGTGTTCGCCGTGCAGTTCGCCGGCTGGCTGTTTCGCTTCGCCGCGTTCTGGTTCCTGCTCGAGGCCTTCAACGTGGGCGGGTCGGTGAAGAACGTGCTGCTGGTGCTGGGTGTGAGCGCCGTGGCTGCCGCGGTGCCCTTCACGCCGCAGGGCGCGGGGGTGGCGCAGGCGCTGCTGGTGAAGGTGTTCGCGGACACGGCGCCCGGCGCCACCGTGGCCGCCTACTCGGTGGGCCAGCAGATCGCGATCGGGGCGTTCACGTTCGGTGTGGGCTTCCTCGCGCTGGTCTTCATCTTCCGCGTGCGCAGCTTCAAGGAGATCGTCAGCCGCGGACGCGAGGACCGGGAGGCGGAGAAGGCGGAGCGGGACGGGGCCCCGGCTCAGGCGTGAGCGGGCACGACGGCCTCGGCGCCCGCCGGGCGGCCGCCCAGCAGGTTGCGCACGAGGAACTCAGTCTGGTCGGACACGGTGCGCTCGAACTGCGGGTCGGTGTAGATCTGGAAGTGGCCGATGTCGTAGCGCACCAGCTCGGCGTTGGGGGAGCGCTCGGCGGCACGGGCCGCGGGCTCCGCGGGAGTGGTGTGGTCGTGGTCGGCCAGGGCCACGTGCACGGGCATCCGCAGCCGCTTGAACTTCGCGTACGGGCGGTAGTAGCCCACCCTCAGCATCACGCGCGGTGCGACCTCGTTGCGCCACGTGCTGCCGGGCGGGTCGAGCGAGTGAAAGCCGGGCTCGGCCTCGGCCGCGGTCATCACCGCCAGCGAGCCGGGCGGCCCCACCGCCGGGATCAGCACCGGCCCGCGGCCCGCCAGGGCGGCCAGCTGGTCGCGAATGCCCGCCACCGTGAGCCGGGCGGCCTGCTTCGGCCCGCCCGCGCGGATGGCGGTCAGACCGTCGGTGAAGGGCGCCTGGGAGACCACCGCGGCAACGCGGTCGTCGCCCGCGGCGATCTCCACCACGTGCCCACCGCTGAACGACGAGCCCCACAGCGCCACCCTCGCGGGGTCGATGCCGTCTAGGCCGCGGGCGAACGCCACCGCGCCGCGCCAGTCATCCAGCTGCTTGGCGATGTCCAGCAGCTGGCGCGGCTCGCCGTCGCTGGCGCCGAAGTGGCGGTAGTCGAACAGCAGGACCGCCAGGCCCGCCTCGGCGAAGCGCTCGGCGTAGGCGTCCAGGCGCTGCTCGCGCACGCCGGAGAAGCCGTGGGCCATCACCACGCAGGGGTGGGGACCCTCGCCTTCCGGGCGGTAGAGCCAGGCCGCGCAGCGCACGCCCTCGGAGGAGAACGTGGCGTCGGAGCGGCCGGCTCCCATCAGGTGCCGAAGCCCTCGCGGGCCTCGCGCACGAGCGCGACGGCCTCGGGGAACAGGCGGGTCATCGCGGCGCGAATCTCCTCCGCCTGCTGCTCGGCGTTTCCTTGGAGATTGAGCCGGTTCACGCCGGCCACGGTCATGTCCACGGCCAGCTTGATCGCGTTGTCGGCCCAGGCCACCTTCTGGGCTCCCTGCATGGACTCGGCCAGCTCCTCCATGCGGCGCCGGAGCTCATCCGGGTCGCCGAAGAGGCCGCCGAATGGGTCTTCGGAGGACATGGGCCTGAGTCTAGGGACTGGGGCGCGCAGCCCCGGGGGCTACCGCACCCGGGCTGTACGGGTGGTCACCAGCCGGTGGCTGACGGGGTCCAGCCAGACGATCCGGAGGCGGCCGGGCTCCAGTTCGCCCACGTCGGCCTCCATGTACCCGCGCGGGTTGCGCACCTGCACCTCGCGCACCAAGCGCCACGCGCCCCCGTCCGGCGCGTGCTGCACCACCGCTTCGAGCAGCAGGCCGGGGGCTACGCCGCGCAGCGCCCCGCCGGCGGACGGCGCCGAGCGCATCCCGCCGAACACACGCACGGAGCCCGCCCCCTGGTCGAGATGCAGCGGCAGCCGGTAGTCGCGCTCGAAGGACTTGGGCCGGTCGGCGGCGTCGAACAGCCCGGACTGCCAGGTGACCCAGCGGCGCGGGTCGGTGCCGGAGAAGCCCTCCACCGGGCCGTCGTCCAACAGCAGGAACTGGGCGAACGACGCCACGCGCGGGTCGCGGTAGGCCAGCTCCTCGCCCCAGGCGTACAGCGGGCCGTGGCGCGCCGGCGGCACTCCGGCCACCGGGTCGGGCGGAGTGGTCTGGTAGCCGTACTCGGTGATCCAGATGCTCTTGCGCGCGTCGCCGCCCCAGGCGGCCGCGGAGCGGTCCAGCGTGCGGGTGAGGTGCGACAGGTTGCCGATCGCCACGTTGTCGGCCAGTTCGTGGCGCCATGTGGGAAGCCGCCAGCGCCCCCGGGCCAGGGAGTAGGGGTGGTGCGCCCAGCCCTGTGAGCGGAACAGCCCCGGGTGCTCGGAGCGGAAGGCCGACCGCTGCTCCGCGGTCTCCGGGCAGCCGCGCTCGCGTGCGGCCGCGCCGGTCCAGGGCTCGAGGTTCCCGTCCACGCAATACAGCTCGCGCGCGAACTCAGCGGGCATCATGGCGTTGCCCAGCTTGCGCGGGTTCTTGCCGCCGCGCGGGGCCGTCTCGCCGATCAGGATGCGGTGGTTCGCGTGGCCGCTGGCCGACAGGCCCGACCACGCGGCGTCCACCAGCTCGCGGTATTGCCGGGGCGCGGCGGGCACCATCTCCTCCTCGGAGGCCGGCCGATTGTCCTCCCAGACGGGCTTGAGCGACGAGGGGTAGTTGGGCTCGTTCCAGATCGACCACGTGCTCACGCTCGGGTAGCGCTTGCCGGCGGCCTCCACGAAGCGCGCGAACTCGCGCGGGTCCGGCCGGAACACGCCCTCCCCGCAGCCGCGCCCCGGGTGGTCCTCGCAGCGCTCGCCCGGGGTGGCCCAGGCGGGCGCGGGACCGGTGACCGAGAACAGCAAGGGCATGTCCGCGCGGGCGGCCGCGCGCACGATGCGGTCGTAGGTGGCCCACGCCTCGGCGGGATAGGAAGCGCCGGCGGGCCGCTGCTGCTCGGAGGAAGCGGGGGCCACCAGAAACCAGAACACAGACACGCGCACCCGGTCCACCCCGGCGGAGCGGAAGCGCGCGAAGGCCTCGTCCACATCGCCCCGGCTCTTGGCACTGAGCAGGAGCGGATCGTCCTGGATGATCGACTCCTGCGTTGGAGAGGCGCCGGCCGGCGTGGCCGCGGCGAGCGCCGCCAGAGCGGCGGCCAGCGCGCAGCGGATCGTGGACGGGCCGCTCACGGGTCCGCCGGACCGTAGCGCCCGCCCGATAGGCTCGGCTCCGATGGCACCCCTGACGCCCGAGCAGCTGCGCCGCCGCGAGCAGGTGGAGAGCGTGATCCGCCTGGCGGCCCCGGCCCTGAACCTGGTACTGGCGGTGGGGGAGCGGATCTCGAGGCTGGTGGAGCCCGAGGACCACGAGTACTACCCGCCGCGCGCCCGTGGCGAGGCGCCCAGGCGGCCCCCCGGGCAGGCGGGCAACGGCGCCCGGGCGCCCGGCGAATAGCATTCGCGCCCGGTGGCGCCAGAGGCTCAGATGGAGTGGGAGGCGCGGACGGCCAAGCCGGCCGCCGCGGCCGCGTTCGGGTCGATCGCCTTCTCCATCGTGGCGATCGTTATCCGGATCGCCGGGATCGGCAACGCGCCCGACGACGAGCGCGAGTTCCTGCTGCGCTTCGAGGACGACCGCGCCTACCTGATCATCAGCATCGCCGCCCAGGCGATCTCGTTCCTGCTGCTGGCCGGGGCGCTCTATTACCTGCTGCGCGCAGCCCGGCACCGGCGCCCAAAGACGCCCCGCTTCGTGGTGTCCCTGCTGGTGATGGGGCCCGTGCTGCTGGCCGTGGGGGGCCTGATCAACAACATCGCCCTGGCGGACGTGGCCGACGAGTTCCTGTCTTCCGGGACGCGCACAAACGCACGCGCGGAGGACCTCCTGGAGGGCAATGTCGTGGGCGGATCGCTGCAGGCGGGCGGGGTGCTGTGCGTGGCGCTCTCGTATGTGCTCGTGAGCCTGAACGCCATGCGCGCCGGGCTGCTCAGCCGGTTCATGGGAATCCTCGGCATCGTGGTCGGCGTGCTCTACGTGCTCCCGCTCCTGCCGGGCGGCCAGAGCTTCGTGCAGCTGTTCTGGCTCGGCGCGCTGGCGGCCCTGTTCCTGGGCCGCTGGCCCGGCGGCCGCGGCCCGGCATGGGACACGGGCGAGGCCGTCGAGTGGCCCAGCGCCGCCCGGCGGCGCGAGGAGCACGAACAGACGATGGCCGGCTCGCTGTCCACCAGCGACCCGCGCGACCCACAGCCGGCGGCCGAGGCCGAGGCCGAGGCCGAGGCCGAGGCCGACGAGGACGAGCCGCATCCGGTGTCGCGCAAGCGCAAGAAGCGCAAGCGCCGCTAGCCGCGCGGCTGCTAGCGGATGCCCAGCCGGCCGGTGAGCTCGACCTTGGTTCCGGTGATCTCGCAGCGGTCGATCTTGCCCGACTCGATCTGGGAGGCCGGCTGGTGAACGTGGGGCAGCGGTGGGCTGCCGTCGCTCAGCAGCGGCCACTCGTGCTGGGCCTCGATCACCACCCCGCCCCGCGCGTCGCGGCATTTCAGGTCCACCACCGGGCCGCGCGCGTTGGACTCGCGGTTCACGTCCTCGGCCACGGTGATCAGCAGCTCGGGCCGCCCGTCGACGGCCGTTGCGCGCTCCAGCTGCAGCGGCGGGCCGCTGCTACCGCCGTCGGCGGTGAGGCCGACGAGCAGCGAGACAACGACCAGCCCGGCCGCCAGGACCGCGACCGTCAGCCACTTTCGCTCCACGTACTAGAGCAGCTTGGCACGCCGCAAGTACGCACGCAGCGTCTTGGGCTTGTTGGCCAGCCTGCGGTCGGCGATCGCCACGTAGCGCACCCGGGTCTTGGTGATCTTGAAGATCGCCCGACTGCGGCTCTTGCGGCTGGCGCGGACCACGCGCAGGCCCGGCCCGATCTTGCGCAGGCGCTTGCCGAACTTGCGCCGCAGCGCCTTGCGGCTCGAGCCGGCGCCGATCTTCTTGCGCTTGTGGCCGGTGGCGCTTGAGAGCACCACGCGCGTCTTGCGCTTGCCGTCGAACACCGCCACGCCGCGGACCCTGCGGTTCGGGCCCTTGACGCAGTAGCGCAGCACGCGCTGCTTGCGCGTGATACGGGCGCCGAGCGGGCGCCCGCGGCGCGCGGTGCGCGCCCTGGTCTGGCCGAGCTTGAGGCGGCCGATGTTGCGGTTGCCGATTCGCACCCGGCGAGCCAGGCAGCTCGCGGGCGCGAAGCCCTCGCCGGTACCCGGCAGCCGGCCACGGGGGGCGGGCGGCGGCGGCAGCGTGACCTTGTAGACGTCGATCGCGCTGCGGCCGGCTCCCGCGCCCACGATGCCGTCGCCGGTGGCACCGAAGTAGGTGAACGTGCCGTTGCTGTTTCGCTCGACCTTGAAGATCTGCGAAACCCACTCGTTCGCGTTCTCGGGGATGAAGAAGCCGGCCTCCTTGAACTCAAGGGTGCCGTCCTCGTTCTCGGTGAAGTCGATCACCTGGGTGCCCTGGGAGTACCAGCCCATGAAGATCCGGTTCTGACCGGGGATCTGCTGGAAGACGTGGGCCGTGCAGAAGCTGCCCTGAGGCTGCGTGCGAATCCGCGCGCGGAAGATTGCCTTCTCGCCCTTCGGCGTGCGCGCATAGGACTCGAACGCCTCCCGCGGGGAGCCGGGTGTGGACTTCTTGAGGCGACCCACCGAGTAGGCATGCAGGCCGCCGTTGCCCTGGGTGTTGTCGCCGGCCGGGCTGCAGGTGGCGCCCGGGGGCACGACCCCGCCGCCGCGCTCGTCCGTGGCGAACATGAAGCGGCCCGAGTTCGACAGCTCCAGCTCGTGATCGAAGTCGATGTCCTGGGCCGAGGTGAACGGCGCCGTTGCGCCCCCTTGGGTGGCCGCTCGGCCCATGTGGAATGCGCTGCCGACATGGTTCACGCCCGCGACGGACGGCGACCCAATTCTGATCCAGTTTGGGATCCGCAGATCGACATCCGCGCCGTTGCTCTTGCCGGTGACGCAGTCGGTCACCTGGGCGTCGGTCCCGAAGGCGACCGAGCTCGACGGACGCACCGCGCACGGCAGCGGTGAGCCGCGGAGCTTGTCGTCGTTGAAGTCCATCGGCGTTTCGTTGTCGTCGAACATGCCCTTGATGTCGAACACGATTCCCGCGGCGCCGCTGCCGCAGGTGAGGCGGTCATCGGGGTAGACCTCGAGCTCGTGGCAGCCGAAGACGCCTTGGCCGGGTTCATTGACGCTGTGCCCCTTGGCGATGGCCACGCTGGGATAGCGGTAACGGAAGACCTGCGGCTTGCAGAGACCGCGCTTGGCCTCCGGCGAAGTGCCGGGCGGGATGGTCCCGAGCGGAGCCTCCAGGCATGACTTCAGGTCGACCACCTCGAACCCGTCGAGGTTGTTCGGCTGGGCAGGATCGCGGGGATTGCTCGGGTCGGGATCGAGCTCGTTCTGGCGCTTGCCGTCCTTGTCCACGCCGACGGCGTCAGAGGTAACCGCGTAGGCGATGTGCGGCCGCCGAGGATCGACGTTGACGGTGTGGGCCTGGCCGATGTGGCTGGTGAGAGCGATCTCCGTGGGTTCGACGGGTCGGTCACGTCGATGATCTCTAGACCGCCCCGCGGGGCGCCCCTGGCTCCGAGCGTGCCGTTGTCATGGCAGCGACCGGCGGCGTCGCTGGCGTCGAGCAGCAACTGCGTCTCGTTGCGGTTGGCCTGCAGCACGTCGGTGTTGAAGATCACGTTGCCCTTGGGCGTGGCCTCCACGTCGTGCTGGAGCCCGGTCGCCGAGGCCGCCACCGCGGCGCAGGAAGCGGACGGGTGCTGCGAGATCACGGCCGGCTTGATCGCGCCCTTGTCGGTGAGCTTCACGATCGACTGGCCACCGCCGTTGGCGGAGCTTCCGAGCAGGCCCACGGAGGCGTAGGTCTCGCCGCCCTGGGTGAAGTAGTCGAGATCGCTGTGGGGGTTCCCCGTGACCAGCGTCGTGAGGAGGTCCCAGTCCGCGCCGGGGCCACCGGCGTTGAAGTTCGCGCTCAGGGGCTGCCCGGGCGGGACGAAGCTGGGTGCCGGATGGTCCAGATCGTGGGCGACGGCGATGGCGGGCAGGACGGCGAGCCCAACCACGGCTGCGGCGAGCGCGACTGTGCGGTTCATGAAACGAGTGCCTCCCGGCGTGGACATCTGTGCTGGAGGGGCCCCTGCCCCACGTGACATACGCTAGCGCCTCGGCGCACCGCGCGGGCCGTCAGGCCGCGCCGGCGGCCCGCGCCACCTCGGTGTACGCCGCGCTCGGATCCTCGTAGCCGAACACAGACGAACCTGCCACGAACAGCCCTGCGCCGGCCTGCGCCGCGGGCCCCGCGGTGTCCGGGCCGATGCCGCCGTCCACCTCGATCGGCACACCGTCCGGTACCAAGGCGGCGAGCTCGGCGATCCGGGCCTCCGAGCCCGCGATGTAGGGCTGTCCCCCCCAGCCGGGGTTCACGGTCATGCACAGCAGCAGGTCGTAGTCGCCGGCCAGCGTGGCCGCGGCCTGCACCGGCGTGCCGGGGTTCAGCGCCAGCCCGGCGCGGCAGCCCGCCTCGCGGACGGCCTTCAGCGCGTAGTGCACGTGTGGCGTGGCCTCGACGTGCACCGAGATCGAGTCGGCGCCGGCGGCGGCGAACTCCTCCACGCTGCGCTCGGGGCGCTCGATCATGAGGTGCACGTCCAGCCAGCCGCCGGCCTCATGCACCTGATCGCGCAGAGCGTCGACGATCGTCGCCCCGATCGAGATCGGCGGTACGAAGTGGCCGTCCATCACATCCACGTGGATCACCCGGGCGCCGGCCTGCATCACCTGCTCCACCTGTGCTCCCAGGCGGGCGAAGTCCGAGGCGAGGATCGAGGGCGCCACGCGGCGCTCGGAGATCAGGTCGTCCCAATCGGCAGGCACGGCCGGCGACGCTACCGCAGAAGGGCAGAAGGGGCCCCGCGGGGCCCCCTCGCACTGCATCGGATGAACCGCGGGCTTCGTGCCTAGCTGTTCTCCTTTGAGTCCTCCTCGGGAGACTGAGTCTCGTTCTCCTCGGAATCGGACTCGGGCTGAGTGCGAGTCACGCGCTCGCACGAGCCGTTCGGGTTGTCGGGCGTGGCGTCGGTGATCACGTCGTGGATGTCGGCGATCACACGATCGTTGCCGGCCTCGCAGGTGACCTTGTCGGCCTCGCCGTCGAACACGTGGAACGTGTCGTTGCCGTTGCCACCGGTGAGCTCGTCGGCCACCGTGTCCACCGCGTCGCCGGCAGCGACGTCGCCGCGGTGCAGCGCCCACAGGTCGTCGTTGCCGTCGCCGCCGAAGGACTTGTCCACGCCGAGGTTGGCGTAGATGCGGTCCCTTCCGGCGCCTCCGGTGGACGTGTCATCGCCGATGCCGCCGGAGATGAAGTCCCTACCGAGGTTGCCGGTGATCGTGTCGTTGCCGGCACCGCCGTGCAGCCGGTCGCCGAACCTGCCGCGCTGGCCGCGCCTGGCGCCGGACGCGCCCGGTCCACCGGTCACGGTGTCGTTGCCCAGGCCCGCGAACACGCGGTCCCGGCCGCCGCCGCCGCCGAGGTTGTCGTCGCCCGCGTTGCCGGTGATGAAGTCGGCTCCGCGGCCGCCGCGCACGGTGTCGTTGCCGTCGTTGCCGTGGATCTGGTCGTCGCCCTGGCCGCCCCGCAGCACGTCCGGGCCCTGCTCGCCAAACACCCCGTCGTTGCCGTTGCCGCCGAAGAGGCGGTCGCGGCCGAAGCTGCCGTACAGCGAGTCGTTGCCGTCACCGCCGTGCACGCGGTCGCGGCCGGAGCCGGCGCGCACCAGGTCGGCGCCCGCCAGCGCGCGCACGCGGTCGTTGCCCTTGAGCGCACTGATCAGGTCGTTCTCGGGGGTGCCGGTGAGGTTGTCGTCGCCCCGCGTGCCAATGATCGTGGCGGCCACGGCGAGCGCCGCGAAGGCCAGCGAGAGGGCCGAAACCACTGCGAGGGTGAAGCTGAAGGTGTTGCTACCCTGCTTCAAGGGGCATCCTCCTTGGTCGGTGGGTGCCCCGTAAACCGTTTCGGGGAGGAAGAGTTGCGGTTCCTAGGGAGGAGCGCAGCCTGCTCGGTGATCAGGCGAGCACCGCACCTTTTTTATGTGCGGGCCACTTGGCGTGCGTGAGTGCGGATCTCGCTGAGGATCCGCTCCAGGCGCGGCTCGACGTCGCGGTCCACGTGGGTCATCGCAGCCGCCACCGAGGGGTGAACCTCGGCGATCTGTGCGTGCAGCTCGTGCGCCACGGCGCGGTAGCCGGGATGCCCCTCGCGGCCCGACCTGAGCTCGATCAGGTGCATGGCCTCGCGTGCGTTCAGGTCGAGCACGTAGCGGATTCGGTAGCCGAGGCACAGCGCGTAGGGCGCGAGCTCGGGGTGCCCCGCGTCCACGATCCGCGCGTGCTCGGCGGCCGACCGCTCCAGCGCCGCCCGGTAGTCGTCGGCCACTCCAGCCTGCGCCAGTTCGTCCGGCACACCGGCCCCCAGGTCGGGCGACAGCGTCTGCCACTGCAGGGTGAGCATCCGGTGGCGCTGGAGGTCGCGGAAAGCGCCGTAGTCGGACACCACCTCGAAGCGATAGCGCAGCGCCTCCAGGCCCCGCCCGGGGCGGTGGCGGCGGTTGCGCCGCTCGCCCACCAGCTCGGACAGCATCTGCCCGCGCTGGTCGGGCGGCAGCGCTCGCACCGCTCGCCGCGCCTCCTCCTCGGAGGTGGCGACGGCTTCGAACAGCAGCGCCGAGAGCAGGTCGTCCTCCGAGCCCTCCGCCGACAGCAGCCGCACCGACGGGCCCGTGTCCTCCGCCGTGCCGCCGCGCGTGCGATCCAGGCCCAGCCGCCCCGCCCAGCGCTCGGCGGCCTCCGCGCGGTCCTCCAGGTAGGCGATCCACTCGCCGCCTCGCTCGGGGCGCTCCACGCGCGTGAGGAAGCTCGGCATCACGGCCTGCAGCTCGGTGAGGATCATCCGCCCGTAGTCGCGGGCCTCGGGTAGCGGGGAGGCCAGGCAGCGAAGGATCAGCTGCTCGTACGCCTGGCCGGAGGCGAACATGCCCACGTGTGAGAGCGAGGCTGCGGGCAGCAACCCGCGCATGAGGTCCAGCGCCTTGGCCTTGATCGAGCGCGCGTGCGCCGCCTCGTCCTCACCGTCGGCGCGCTGGAAGCGCGCGGCGGCCCACTCGCGGACGCGCGGGAGGCTGTCCGAGTAGGTCCTGAAGAGGGAGTCCATCGCGGCCTCGTACTCGGAGCCGAGCGCAGGATCGCGCCAGTAGCGGTAGGCGCTGGTGCCCTCGATCGGTACGTCGTAGGGGATGTAGCGCGTGGACTGCTCGAGATAGGCGGCCAAGCGCCCGCGCTGCAGCACCTTGGTCATCACGTTGGACACCCACTCGCAGGCCACGTGCGCGCCGCCGAGCTGGGCCACCGAGTCGTCGCCGTAGCCGAGGAAGATCCGCTCGTAGAGCTTGCGGGCACGCTCGCCTTCCGCGCCGTCGAAGGCAGTGGTGACCCCTTCTTGGGCGTCCTGGGCGAACTCGTCGAGGTAGAGGCGGCGCAGCGTGCCCTGGTAGCGCGAGTAGCGCGCGAACAGCGCGCCCTTCACGGTCTCGGGCAGGTTCACGAGCGCGAACACCGGACCGTCGAGGTTGGTGAAGTGGGGGGCGAGCGCTGTGCGCTCGGACTCGCTGAAGCTCTCGACCGGGTATTCCATGCTCGGGGCCGACGAGTGTAGATCGCGTCCCGGCGTCAGGCGATCCGGCGCTCGAAGACCTGCTCGAGATGCGGCTCCTCGCCACCCTTCTCAGGATCCGGCAGCGCCTTCTCGATCTCCATGTCCATCCGCCGACCGTTCACGTGCAGCGAGGCCACCATGTTGTCGAAGAAGGGGCCGTCGCCAACCTGGCGCCAGCGGATCGGCGGCGGCTCCACCCCGGCGCTGCGGGCCAGCGCCCGGCCCATCTTCTCCGCGACGCCGGTCATCGCGAGCTTCATCACGCGCCGCTCCTTGTGATCCAGCGGGTTGCGCAACGGCGAGCAGGTGGCCTGGTAGACCCCGCTCTTCAGCCCCGAGCCGTTCTTGAACCCGACCTCGTAGAGGTAGGCGTGGTGCACATCGCCGGAGAGGGTCACGATCGACGCGGGCGGCTTGCCCTTCTCGCCCGCCCCGACCGCGCGCTGGAGCTCGGCCAGGCGCTCGAAGGAGTCGTGAAAGGCGGACCAGTGCTCGAGGTCGATGCCCTGGCGGATCTTCTCGCCCAACTTCGCGGCCTGGGGGCCCCAGGCGCCGTCGCAGACGGCCTCGTTCCAGGCCTCGAGGTGGTGCATCGCCGGCGAGAGCAGCCATGGCAGCGACGTGGCCAGCAGCAGGTGGTCGAAGTCGCCGTTGCAGTGGTCTGAGATCCAGGCCCACTCGTCGTCGTCGAGCATCTCGCGCTTGCCGTCCTTGAGCACCCGTCCGCAGCGTGAGTCGATCATGATCAGCCGCGTGTCGCCGAGGTCGCGGAAAAAGCTCCACCGCATGCCCTCGGTCTCGCGGTCGGCGCGCAGCGCGTACTCGCGCAGGATCGGTCCTCCATCGTCGGCCCCGCGCACGCGCGCGAAGATGTCGTTGTCGGCCTGCTCGTCGGGGCTCAGGTTGCCGAGGTGCTGGTAGACCCAGTAGCTCATCAGCCCGCCCACGATGTGCTCGTCCCACCAGTCGGTCTTGCGTATCGCCTTCACCCACTCGGCGGAGGTGTTCCAGTCGTCGTGCACGTCGTGGTCGTCGAAGATCATCGCCGTCGACACCGTGGACAGCAGCCAGCGGATCACCGGCTCGCCCCACGACTCGCTGTAGAGGTGGGTGTACTCCTCGAAGTCCAGCGCCAGCAGGCCGGGCTCCTCGTCAACGTCGCGACGCGTGCGCACGAACTCCTCGGTGCGCGGCGACACCTCGTCGGCGTACACCTGGTCGCCGAGCAGCAGCAGGATGTCGGGCCAGTCCTCGGGGTCCTCGATGCGCATGCGGAAGGCAAGCGCGCGCAACGCGTCCAGCTCGCGGCCGCGGTCGTCGTCGCTCTTGTTCAGCGTGTAGGGCTCCTCGTTGGGCACGGCCACGCGACACGAGCCGAAGGCGATCTCCAGCGGCTTGGCCTTCGGGTAGGTGCGGAAGCGGCTGGGCGGGAAGGCCGAGTCGGGCTCGGGCCACACCGTCTCACCGTCGAGCTCCACCTCGTAGGAGTGGTACTCGCCGGGCTCGAGATCCTCCACCTGTACCAGGCCGTAGTGGTGGCCCTCGACGTGGAAGGTGCGCTCGGTCTCGGAGCTCTCCTCCACGCGCACGGTCACGTCGCAGGGACCGTCGGTCTCCACCCAGAAGGCGGCGCACGTCTCCCCCACGTAGCGCAGGAGCGGACCAAGGGTGAGAGCGGGCATGGAGCGGCTCGTACCCGCGCAGACGCGGGGCGGAACCTGGGGCGTCGCCGGTAGGCTGACTGGAATGCCGGAAACCGAGGTCGAGCCGGAGGTGCAGCGCATCGGCCGCGACCTCCATGCCGCCCTCCCGGGGCGCTCCCGCAACCCGGTCAAGGCCATCGACGCGCGGGCGATGGAGATGGCCTCGCGCGACGACCAGCTGCGCGCGGCGCTTTTCCGGCTGGTGGACGTGACCCCCGCCTGCCGCTCGCTGGACGACCTGGCCGCTCACCTGGGCGCCTACCTCGAGGAGGTGGGCGAGCGTCCGCCGCCGATCGAGGCCGCGCTGCGCGCCACGCACAACGCCGCCGGCCGCCGCGCGCTCGGACTGGCGGCCGCCGCCGGCGTGCGCCACATGGCCCACCGCTTCATCGTGGGCGAATCGCCCAAGGCCGCGCTGCGCACCCTGCGCGGGCTGTGGGACGACGGCGTGGCGTCCTCGGTCGACCTGCTGGGCGAGGCCACGGTCACGCGCGAGGAGGCCGACCGCTACGCCGAGCGCTGCCATGAGGCGCTGGACGCCCTCGCCGGTTCGATGGGCCCCTGGCCGGCGCGGCCCGCGCTCGAGTGCGACTCCTCGGGATCCCTGCCGCGGGTGAACCTGTCGGTGAAGGTGTCGGCGCTCACGCCGCTGATGCGCCCGGAGGCGCCCGAGGTCGGGCGCGAGGACGCCGCCGAGCGCATGCGCCCGCTCCTGCGCCGGGCCCGCGACCTGGACGCGCACCTGCACATCGACATGGAGTCGCTCGATGCGCTCGAGACCACGATGGAGCTGGTCTTCGAGCTGCTCGACGAGGAGGAGTTCGCGGACGGTCCGTCGGCGGGCGTGGTACTGCAGGCCTACCTGCGCGACTCGCCGGCCCAGCTCGACCGCCTGCTGGAGTGGGCGGACGGCTCGACGCGCACGCCGCCACTCACGGTGCGGCTGGTCAAGGGTGCCTACTGGGACCACGAGGTGGTTGAGGCGCGGCAGCACGGCTGGCAGCCGCCGGTGTTCGAGGTCAAGGCCGAGTCGGATCGCAACTTCGAGGCGCTCACGGCGCGGCTGCTGGACGCGCGGCCTGGGGTACGGGTCGCGATCGCCTCGCACAACCTGCGCTCGGTGGCTCACGCGGTGGCCTGCAACCGCGCGAGCGGGGCGGACGACGCCGACCTGGAGCTCCAGATCCTGCGCGGCCTGGGCGACGAGCTGCAGCAGGCGCTGGCCCACAACGGCCTGCGCGTGCGCGCGTACTGCCCGGTGGGCGATCTCGTGGCGGGCATGGCCTACCTCGTGCGGCGGCTGCTCGAGAACACCTCCAACGACTCGTTCCTGGGCGAGCAGCAGCGCGGCGCCTCGATCGACGAGTTGCTGGCCGCGCCGTGAGCGAGTTCTCCAACGAGCCGGTGCTCGAGTTGCGCCGGGGGCCCGTGCGCGAGTCGCTCCTGGAGGCGCTGCGCGAGCTGGACTCCCGGCTGCCGCTGGAGGTGCCGGTCCTGGTGGGCGGCGATCGCGGCGCCATCGACGGGCTGGACTCCACCGACCCGGGCGCGCCGTCGCGGCTGGTGGCGAGGGCCGGTCGTGTCGGAGAGGTCGAGGCGCATGCGGCGGTGGAGGCCGCCGCGCGCGGCTTCCGGGAGTGGTCGGCGCGCCCGGCCGCCGAGCGCGCGGACGTGTTGCGCGGCGCCGCGGGAAAGCTGCGCGAGCGCCGCCTCGAGCTGGCGGCACTGATGGTGCGGGAGTGCGCGAAGCCGTGGCCGGAGGCCGACGCGGACGTGTGCGAGGCGATCGACTTCCTCGAGTACTACGCCCGCGCGGCGCCGTCGCTGGAGGCGGGCACCGAGCTGCTGCAGATGCCCGGCGAGCGCAACACGATGCGTTACGCACCACGCGGAGTCGTGGCGGTGATCTCGCCGTGGAACTTCCCGCTGGCGATCGCCTGCGGGATGACCGCCGCCGGCCTGGCCGCGGGCAACGCAGTGGTGCTCAAGCCGGCCGAGCAGTCGCCGGCCTGCGCGCTGGCGCTGGTCGAGGCGCTGCGCGGCGCGGGCGTGCCGCCGGATGCGCTCTCGTTGCTGCCGGGCTTCGGCGACGCCGGCGCCGCGTTGGTACGCCACTCCGGCGTGCACGTGATCGCCTTCACCGGCTCGGGCGCGGTGGGCCTGGAGATCGTGCGGGCGGCGGCCGAGACCCCCGAGGACCAGGGCCACGTGAAGCGCGTGGTAGCCGAGATGGGAGGCAAGAACTGCGTGATCGTGGACGCCGACGCCGACCTCGACGAGGTGGTGCCGGCCCTGGTGGGGTCGGCCTTCGGCTTCGCGGGCCAGAAGTGCTCGGCCGCCTCGCGCGTTCTGGTCCACGAGGCCGCCCACGACGCGCTGCTGCGGCGGCTGGCCGGCGCGGTGGAGGTGCTCGACGTGGGGCAGGCCGAGCGGTTCGCCACCGACGTCCCGCCGGTGATCGAGCAGGAGGCGCAGGAGCGCGTGCGTGGCTACGCGCGCGACGCGGAGGACGCGGGCCGGCTGGTGGCGCGGCCCGAGCGCGTGCCGGACGACGGCTGGTTCTGCGCCCCCACCGTGTGTGCTGACCTCGACCAGGACGCTGCCGTGCTGCGCGAGGAGGTGTTCGGCCCCCTGCTCACTGTGGAGGCAGTGCGCAGCGTGGAGGCGGCGTGCGACGTGGTGGACTCGCTGCCGTTCGCCCTCACCGGCGGCCTGTTCTCGCGCAGCCCGGCCACAGTCGATGCGGTCGCGGCGCGGCTGCCCGTGGGCAACCTCTACGTCAACCGCGGCATCACCGGCGCGATGGTGGCCCGCCAGCCCTTCGGCGGCAACCGCCGCTCGGGCATCGGGGCCAAGGCCGGCGGGCCCGGCTACCTGCTCCAGTTCACCGAGCCGCGGGTGGTCACCGAGAACACGATGCGCCACGGGCTGGTGGTGGAGTGAGCGGCCTGCCGTTCATCGACGAGCACGCGCTGGCAGTGGACGCGCCGCGCGAGCGCGTCTGGCAGGCACTGCTCGAGGTGACACCCGCGGGCTTGGAGGGCCGGGGCCCGGCCACCTTCGCCCGGCTGCTGGGCTGCGAGCCAGCGACCTCGAGCGGGCCCCGGCCGATCGACGTGGGCTCGACCATCCCCGGCTTCGCGGTGACGGAGGCCCAGCGCGGGTCGCGCCTCGTGCTGTCGGGACGCCACCGGTTCTCGTGCTACGAGCTGGTCTTCACCCTGCGCGAGGACGCCCGCTCGGGAACCCGCCTCGGTGCCGAGACGTGGGCGGTCTTTCCCGGCATCCACGGGCGCGCCTACCGCGCCGCGGTGATCGGCACGCGGGGACACGTGGTGATGGTGCGGCGGATGCTGGCTGCGGTCGCGCGCCGCGCCAGTAGCATCGCCCCGCCCTGAGTTCGAGAAGAGGAGCGGAACGGAGATGAAGATGCGCGCGGCGGTGCTCGAGGAGTTCGGCCAGCCGCTCCAGGTGCAGGAGGTGGAGCTGGCCGAGCCGCGCGCGGGCGAGGTGCTGGTGCGCCTCGAGGCGTGCGGCGTGTGCCACACCGACATGTACACGGCCTCGGGCGCCGATCCGTCCGGCTACGCGCCCGCCGTACTCGGCCACGAGGGCTGCGGGATCGTGGAGCGCACCGGGGAGGGGGTCACGCTCGTGAAGGAGGGCGACCGCGTGGTCACGCTGTTCTCGCCCCAGTGTGGCGAGTGCGAGCACTGCCTCAGCCCCAAGACCAACCTCTGCACGGCCATCCGCGCCGAGCAGAACCAGGGCCATCTGCCCGACGGCACCGTGCGCCTGAGCCGCGTGGATACGGGTGCGCCGGATTCCGCGTCCGTGCGAAATCCGGCAGGGGAGATCCGCCACTTCATGGGCACGTCCACCTTCGCGGAGTACACGGTGATGCCCGAGATCGCCCTGGCGGTGATCAGCCCCGACGCCCCGCCCGAGCACGCCGCCCCGTTCGCCTGTGGGCTCTCCACCGGCCTGGGCGCGGCGATCAATACCGCCGGCGTGGAGCCCGGTTCCACCTGCGTCGTGTTCGGCGCCGGCCTCGTGGGGCTGGGCGCGGTGGCCGGCTCGCGCCTGCAGGGGGCCGAGCGGATCGTGTGCGTCGACCTCTCCGATGACCGGCTGGAGCTGGCTCGCGGACAGGGCGCCACGGACGTGCTCGAGGGCGGCCCCGACGCCGTGGAGGCGATCCTCGAGATGACCGGCGGCATGGGCGCCGACTACACCTTCGAGGCCACCGGCAACGTGAAGGTGATGGCCCAGGCGGTGGAGGCCGCGCGCATGGGCTGGGGCCTGGCCACGATGGCCGGCGTGGCGGGCAAGGGCGAGACGCTGGACATCGTGCCCCGTCTGCTGATCACCGGCCGGCGTGTGGCCGGATCGTCGTTCGGCGGTTGCAAGGGCCGCGACCAGGTGCCCCAGTTCGTGGAGCGCTACCTGCAGGGCGAGATCGACGTGGACCCGCTGATCTCCCACAGGCTCGGCCTCGACGAGGTGAACAGGGGATTCGAGCTGATGGAGGCGCAGGACGGCATCCGCAGCGTGATCACGTTCTCCTGAGTCGCTGGGCCGGATCAGGGCTGTATGTCAGCCACAATCCGGCCCACCCGCGGCTACTTCGCGGCCGCCTCGGTCTCGGCGCCCTCCTTGGCCTCTTCCTCGACCTCCGAGGGGATCTCGATCTCGCGCTTGAGGATCTTGCCCGTCGGGCCCTTGGGCAGCTCGTCCATGAACCACACCTGGCGCGGGTACTTGTAGGCGGCCACCTCCTCCTTGACGTAGGCCTTCACGTCGTCGACCGACACGTCCTCGCCCTCCTTGAGGACCACGGCGGCACCCACCTCCTCGCCGAGCGCGTCGTTCTGGATGCCCACCACGGCGGCCTCCTGGATCGCCGGGTGCTCGTACAGCACCTCCTCCACCTCGCGCGGGTAGACGTTGTAGCCGCCGCGGATGATCAGCTCCTTCTTGCGGTCGACGATGAAGAAGTAGCCGTCCTCGTCGACCTTGCCCATGTCGCCCGAGTAGAACCAGCCGTCCTTGATCGACTCGGCGGTGGCTTCGTCGCGGTTCCAGTAGCCCTTCATGATGTTGTGGCCCTTGATCACGATCTCGCCGACCTCGCCCTGCTCGAGATCGTTGCCGTCGTCGTCCACCACCTTCATCTCCACGCCCTCGATCGGAGTGCCGATCGAGCCGGCCTTGTTCTCCTTGTCGGGGTGGTTGAACGAGGCCACCGGCGAGGTCTCGGACAGGCCGTAGCCCTCCAGCACCTTGCAGCCGAACTTCTCCTCGAACTTGCGCATCACCTCTTCGGGCATGGCCGAGCCGCCCGACATGCACAGGCGCAGCGTGGAGGTGTCCGCGGAGTCGGCGTTGTCCGCCGCGAGCATGCCGTTGTACATCGTGGGCACGCCCTGGAACAGCGTGATCTTGTCCCGCTCGATGATGTCCAGCGCCTTCGCGGCGTCGAACCGCGGGATCATCGAGATCATCGCCCTGTTGGCGAAGCCGGCGTTCATGGTGCACGTCTGCCCGAAGGAGTGGAACAGCGGCAGCGCGCCCAGCAGCCGATCCTCGTCGGTGATCTGCCCGAGAGTGTCTGCGGCCACCGTGCAGTTCTTCAGTAGGTTCGCGTGCGTTAGTTCGGCGCCCTTTGGCTTGCCGGTGGTGCCCGAGGTGTAGAGGATCACCGCGGTGTCCTCGGGGTCGCGGTCGGCCAGGTCGTGGTCCGGCTCGTGGTCGGCCAGCAGCTTCTCGAACTCGCCAGGCTTGACGAGGATCACCTCGGCGCCGGCGTCTTCGGCGCCCTTCTCCGCCGCCTCGGCGAAGTCGCCCCAGGCGATCACGATCTTCGCGCCCGGGTCATCGAGGTAGTAGCCCACCTCGCGCGGCTTGAGCAGCACGTTCATCGGCACCACCGTGGCGCCGAGGCGCAACACCGCGTAGTAGGCGATCGGGAAGTAGGGGACGTTGGGCAGCATCACGCCAACGCGGTCGCCGGGTGACACTCCCTTCTCCTTGAGGAGCGCCGCGAGTCGCGCGCTGCCCTCGTTGAGCATCCCGTAGGACACCTCTGTGTCGTCCAACTTCACGGCAATTCCGTCGGGCTTGGCCTCGGCGGCCTCGACCAGGATCTTGGCCAGGTTGTCACTCATCTCTGCCCTCTCCCTCGTTTTGACGCTGTATGAATACATACCCGTTGCGGCCTGAGCCATGCCTCTTGCGAAGCAGCCGGCTCGGCCGGCTGCGCACGAGGCCCTCTGCGATGCTGCCGCCGCGTGACGGGCACCTTCATCAACGTGGGCACGGTGCTGGCCGGCACGCTGCTGGGCACCCTGGCGGGCAGCCGCCTACCCGAGGGGATCCAGCAGCGCGTGCTCGCCGGGCTGGGCATGGTCACGCTCGTGATCGGCGTGGACAGCGCGCTGGCGTGGAACTCCACCAGCCCGCTGTACGTGCTCGGTGGCGTGCTGCTAGGCGGGATCGCGGGCGAGGCGATCGGCATCGAGCGTCGCCTGGAGCAGCTCGGGGATCGCATCCAGCGGGCCGTGGCGGGCGAGGGGCACTCGCGGGTATCGGAGGCCTTCGTGACCGCGTCGCTGCTGTTCTGCGTGGGGCCGCTCACCGTGATTGGCTCGATCGAGGACGGCCTCACCGACCAATACACCCAGCTCGCCACCAAGGCGGTCCTCGACGGCTTCGCATCGATCGCCCTGGCAGCCGCGCTGGGGTGGGGCGTGGGCATCGCGGCGGTGACGGTCCTGGTGGTGCAGGGCGCGATCACGCTCGGCGCCGGGGCGTTCGACTCGATCCTCCGGGGCGAGACGCTAGACGTGCTCACCAGCGCCGGCGGTGTGCTGATCATCGGGATCTCGCTGAAGCTGCTCGACGTGAGGGACGTGAAGGTGGGCAACTTCCTGCCGGCGCTGCTCTTCGCGCCGTTGCTGGTGGGCGTCGTCTCGCTGTTCGACTAGCCGGTGTCTCTGCGGCCCGCCGTGGTGGTTGTGGGGCGCCGGCTTGGGTCGGGGCGTCTACTGCGCGGTAAGGGGATTCGATCCCGGTGTCCCGAGCACCCATAACCTGGCAACAGATCAGCTTTCTCGGAGGTGCTCCAGAGAGCGTGGCTATAGCGGCCAAATCCTGGAGAACCTCGCCGGGACGCGATCGCTTGCCAGGTCATGGGGGCTGCCGTGTCAATAGGGCCCCCGCAGGGGAGCGTCCAGCCCGCCGTTCCCTTACTGCGCAGTAGACGCCCCGACCTGGGCCGCCCCGGAACGCACGAGGGGGCGCCCGGAGGCGCCCCCTCGCGGACCAGGGGTGTAGCCGTGGCTACTCGGAGACCTCGACGTAGAAGCCCCGCGCCGCCGACGTGACGTCGGAGTTGTCCAACAGCGACCGCACGACCAGCGTGTTGTCGTTGTTGGTGTTTGTCGGCACGCAGGTCACGCGGGGCGTGTTGCAGCGGCCGACGGAGGTGTCGCCGTTGAAACCGCCACCGCCCTGGTTGCGGAGCGCCGTGGTGGCGCCCAGCCCCTTGCTCACCAGCGAGGAACCCGCGCCGATGTAGATGTTCGGGTTGGTCACCGGCTGGCCGTTCGCGCCGGGCTTCGACACGACCTGGAAGCCGCCGGACTGCTCGACGATGCTGCCGTCCTCGTCGACCAGCGCCCAGCGAGTGGAGCTTGCCGGGATCTTCTCGGTCAGGGTGGACTCCTTGATGGCGCCGCCGCCGAAGCCGTCGCGCTTGGCCTCGTTGCCGCGGAGGGTGCCGTCCTTGAAGTCGCGGTTGCGGATCGAGCCGTCCTTGATTTCACGGCTGTCGATCGAGCCGGTTGCCACGCCGTACGACACGCCGCCCATCGCCACGAAGAGGGCGATGCAGGCAATGGCGAGCGCCGGTGAGGGCTTTGAGAATCGGATGCGCTTCTTCACTGGGAAGTCCGCTTTCTGTCGGGTTAACCGTCCTGGCAACAACACGTCAGGGTGGGGAAGTTGTGCTCGCAAACGATGTGGGTATGCGCCTAAAGCAGGGCGCTGAACGAGCTGCCCACGTCGCGCGCGAGGTCGA
>Ga0209587_1000281_pt1 | contig 24610 bp, 25 predicted proteins | sample NGEPerD_2_FD_184512 | JGI IMG/M metagenome (GOLD analysis project Ga0209587, IMG submission 184512) | Arctic peat soil microbial communities from the Barrow Environmental Observatory site, Barrow, Alaska, USA - NGEE PermafrostL1-D... | ecosystem: Environmental > Terrestrial > Soil > Wetlands >... | reverse complement strand
TTCAATTCGATTGTGGGGAGATTTAGGACTTGTCAAGTGGTTTTGGCATTTATTGTGATTATTTAAGAAAATATTTTAGTTTTTTTGCAATTCCCTTTTTATTACAAATTAAGTTTACGACATTGGGTAGACTCCCCCACCGAAGACTCGATGTTCAACTTTAGTTGAACGAGTTCACTTTGCTTCTTGAGTCCTATAACATGCCATTAGGTTAACCTATAGCCCCCCCCATGGTGACAAGCCAAATTTATTAATCATAGTTTTATTTCGGATTTCCACGTACAAACTGACCCTAATGGGATATAATATATCTGAACGTAGGAATGTACGATAATCACATATTCTGAGAAAGGAGATGACTATAGCATGAGAACTGTCGAAAACCTTGTTATAGCCTCTAAAAATAAAAACAAAAAGGTTATTGTCCGGAATCGTAATCAGATTACAATTCCTAGAGAATATACGGAATACGTAAAAGTTGGTGAAGGTGAAGAGCTAATGTATGAAATAACAGATGATGGGGCCTTGATACTACGGCCTGTTATAACGGTGCCCAAAGATCAAGCTTGGTTTTGGACTGACAAGTGGCAGGCTGAAGAACGGGAAGTTGATGAAGAAATAAAAAATGGACGGATTTCTTCACCTCAGAATGCAGAGGATTTTATTAATGACCTTAAAAAATTATAATCGTTCCAAACGCTTTGACCGCAACTTCAAGAAACTTCCTCAAGAAATTAAAGATGCATTTTACAACCAGTTCAAAAAGTTCCATACTAGCCATCCAACAGTGCATCCTTCGCTTCGAGTAAAAGGTGTTCAGGGCAAAAAGGGAATCTATGAAATGACTGTTACGATGGATATTAGGGCTACCTTTGAGTATATAGAAGATGGCGTATTATTCCGAAACATTGGTAATCATGATGAGACTATTAAGAATGCTTAAGCGCAATAATGCTTTAAGCAATGTCCTTAAAATTTCAGTTGCACTTTAGATCTCTATTTTAATTAAAGGCACTCTCATGCGAGGGTGCCTTTAATTTGCTCCTTGCGTCGAACGAAGGGACTTCATCAATTCAATAATCACAACCTCACAACAGTAATACCCATATTGTATTTCCACTTCCAAGTACGAGGTTAAATGATTGCCCATTATCATTTAAATCCTACTGAAGATTGAACTAATGTCTCATAATACTGTTCCTTTGTTTCCTCTACGACTTTCTCCAAGCTGATATAACGGCCCACATCATGACCACACTGATAAAGCATGAGTAATGTTAATAACCGAGGCATACGTCCATTGCCATCACTGAAGGGATGAATACTTAGAAAGTCCAAAGTGAACTCGTTCAACTAAAGTTGAACATCGAGTCTTCGGTGGGGGAGTCTACCCCCACCGAAGTGGAAATCGGAACACCCACTTATAGAAGTGGGAGTCTCGGAATTGATAAATGCTGCTATCAGGATCAGCTCGTTGATCGCCCCGCGTTCTCTCTCACGGAGATATGCATTAAACAATTGATCCATGGCCTCGGGTGTCCACCATGCTGGAACAGGAATAAAGCGGATATTCTTGGTTCCATCAGGGAGTGTCTCTGTTATTTCATTATCGCTAATCTTAAACCGTCCACCGTTGCCAGCATATTGCATTAAATCTCTATGAAGCTGTAGGATTATCCCTGGTTTAAGAGTCATATATTCCGCTGACGAGTGGATTGTAGCTAATACATCGCGGTACCCAGCAATTTCTGACTCTGATCGGGTCTGCGGTTGAATCTTTTTTTGCACGATAGACGTTAACCGCTTGGTTTCAACTATAATTCCTTCGAGGCGATTACTGGACTTCGTGCTTTGAATTACGGCAGCATCCCGTAACGCATCCAGAATTTCCGGGAGCTGTTGCTTGAATAGATCCTGCTTGCCTTTAAATTCTTGAATTTTTCCTATCAACTGCAATGTTTCATTTGGCCAAGCCATATTGGTCAATTTATCATTTCGAAATGACATCATTGTAAACTCACCGCCTTTTATATATATAATTATAAACAAAATTATATATATTTAAAAGCAATTTACAATAAATATTTTTTCTCGATTTGCAACTGGTTACGTCTTATCATGGGGGTGTGGTGTGGCGGGTTGACTTGACCACACCTTCGGCGACAGAAAACAAACACTAGGCTATTATATAGCTAAAATCGGCTCAAAGCGCATGCATAAATTATATATTATATTTTATATTTCAGGGGGTGGTTATCCATCGAATATCCCGCATCTTCAATCGCTGCGCGAATATCCTCAAGCGTGACTTGGGACGGGTTAATTAAACGAGGCCCGGGAATTTTCTAAAGATATTTGGACATGTTTGATACTCAGGAGTTTTTCCAAGGCTTTCGTCACATGCTTGACACAGTGTTCGCACGTCATGCCCTGGACGTTGATGACTTTTTCTTCGCGCCATAATGGTTCAGCCATAATTAAAATCCTCCTCAAACAAGAAGTTTTTATCGAATCATTCGGAAAATAGTTTGAAGTACCTCATCTATCACCTGCTCGTCTCCCGCCTGAAGTTGCTCTTTGACACAGGATTTCATATGTTTTTCCAAAAGTAGACGTGAAACACCGTCTAGAGCTGATTGTGCGGAGGCAATCTGGTTTAGAACATCGTCACAATAAGAGTGGCGTTCGATCATTCCTTTGATTCCCCGCATTTGTCCCTCAATTCTGTTCATTCGGGTCACTAATGCTTTAATCGTTTTATCGTCATGATGGCTCGTTCGATCTTCAGGATTGCCTTCTTCATGTTGGTGGACGTGGCACGAGTGCTCATTATCTTCTGAATTCATCTTAATCACCTCATATAAATATAGTATACCCCCCTATGATAGTTTGTCAAGAATGAACTCGTTCAGCCTAAGCTGCACATCGTAAGGTTTTATTGTATTCACTTTAAAAGGAGCTATCCATATCATATTTAATGATATGGACATTATATTTCTGCAAGAAGCCATAGAATTCGTAATTCCAGCAGAAGCTCTTTCGAATAGTGTCGTTAGTAATGAATATCTAAGATGATTTTGGATGGAAACTGAAAAGTGGTGGCTAAGGATATTTAATCCTTAGCCACCACTTTTATCTCTTTAGGAAGCTGGACGATGAATTCTGTCTCATGCCCGACTTTACTCTGTGCGGTGATGGTACCCTGATGAAGGGTTGTGATTTGGCGAACCAAGGCTAGGCCAATTCCAGTTCCACCGGTCTCACGGGTTCGGGAGTTGTCGGCACGGTAGAAACGCTCGAATATAAAAGGGAGGTCTTCTTCCGCGATTCCTATACCTGTGTTATGGATTCTAATTTTCGCATAATCTGGTGTTTGCGTAAGCGTGATGGTTACTTGACCGCCTGCGTTAGAGTACCGGTAGGCATTGTGCACCAGATTGTAAAAGAGCCTGGTCAGAAGGCGCTCGTCCCCAGACATAGTCACGGGTTCCTTTGGGGCGTTCCAACTTAGAGTTAATTTTTTATCCTGGATGAGGGGATTAAGGCTGCGAATGACCTTTTCAAGAAGAGGCTTTAAGTCCACAGGTTCGAGGATTAGCTGTAAAGCACCCATTTCAGCCACGTTTAAGTCCTTGAGGTCGCTGGATAGGTCAACTAGGCGATCAATTTCCTCATTAATGGAGGTGAGATTTTCTTGATTGGCAGGAAGGACCTTGTCCTGAAAAGCTTCGATATAGCCTTTAATTGAAGTTAAGGGAGTGCGCAGTTCGTGGGCGATATCGGCGGTAAACTGTTTGCGGAGGGTTTCTTGCCGATTCAAATTGTCTACCATAACGTTAAAAGCGGTTGCCAATTGACCTACCTCGTCTTTGGCTTGAATAGTAACGCGCTCATCAAGGTGTCCCTGGCCGATACGATCGGCGGCTTGAGTTAAACGTTTCAGGGGTGCAACGAGACGGCGACTTGTAAAGTAACTGAGAATAATTCCAAATAGAAGCGCCAACCCTCCTGCGAAGAGAAGAGATCGAAAGACTGAAGATTGGAAGCGGACATCTTGGGGATTGAGAATCGTCGCTGGATAGCGGACGACTGCGGTGGCCAAAGTACCGAGAGGCCCTGACACCGTGAGGTTTTTTGTTTTCCAACTCGTGATGGAAGAGGTTCCCATGCTCATGCCCATGCCCATGCCCATGCCGCCTTGACCGTGCATCATAGTCTCCATGGGATTATTTAATGTGGCGATTAGCTTGCCATTTGGATCTGTCAGTGTGACGACAGTACCAAGCGGGAGGGTATAGCTGATTTCCTCCAGAGGCGTTGGATCCCAGGTACCCTTGCTTTGATAGAGGGCACTTAAACGCGCAGGCAATTGTTCTATGGTCGTTTCGTTGGTCTTGGTCAAATACTCGCTAAACTGTTGTTTGAAGACTAAGTTTACGGAAAGCATGCTGAAGGTTAGAGTGATTATGGCGATGATCAGGGTGGAAAGAAATAATTTAGTGCGCATCTTAGTCCCCCGTACTGGGATTAAACTTGTAGCCGATCCCATAAACTGTCAAAATAATCTGGGGGTCGCTAGGGATGGCTTCTATTTTTTGGCGAATCTTCTTAATATGGGCATCAATCACGCGATCATCTCCGTCAAAGTCGTGCCCTTGAACGATTTCTACCAACTGACCTCTAGATAACACCCGTCCAGGGTTCTTCGCCAAGGCACCAAGGATTTTAAACTCGGTTGGGGTTAATAAAGCTTCCTGATCATGAAGTCGAATTTCGTGTTGTACGTTATCGATGGTGAGGCCATTGTCATACGAGATTACGTCCGCAAGCGGGGCAGTCTCGTTATTGGTCCGTCGTAGAACGGCCCGGACACGGGCCACAACTTCTCGAGGGCTAAAGGGTTTCGTAATGTAATCATCTGCGCCGATGCTTAAGCCTTGGATGCGGTCATCTTCTTCGACTTTAGCGGTGAGCATGATAATGGGAACGGAGGATATTTTGCGGATCTCGCGGCAAATCTCTGTTCCTGACATGCCGGGAAGCATTAAATCAAGAAGGAGAAGGTCGAAGGGATTTTCTTTAAACATGGTTAGAGCAACAAGGCCGTTTATAGCGGTGCTAACGTGAAACCCTTCTTGCTGAAGATAGGCTTTCAGTACAGTCGTAATTTTCTTTTCATCATCGACTAGTAAAATTCTCATGGATGGCGGACTCCTTTCAAAAACGTATCTAAACCCTCAAAAATAGCGTTAGCCCGTGGCCACGACCATAAATAAAGAACAACAAGGTCCATCCATAGTATACCTTGCTCCTCTAAATAAGTCATCCAGAGAGTTAAACTAGAGTGGAATTTGATTTAAATATCAAAAGAGCCTTGTAAATATATCGTTTATATATTATTATCATAGCATAACCATTAAAGCATACCGGAATACTAAGGTATTAAATATTAGGAGGATGAAACATGACAAAGATTGCAAAGAGCTTAACAGACCTCATCGGGAATACTCCGTTGCTAGAGTTGTCGAATTACAATGCGCTAAATGATCTGGAAGCCAAGGTAATTGCCAAGTTGGAGTATTTTAATCCCGCAGGAAGTGTAAAAGACAGAATTGGCTATGCCATGATTAAGGATGGCGAGGATAAAGGGCTTATTACTAAGGGTACTGTAATTATTGAACCAACCAGCGGTAATACAGGAATTGCACTGGCTTTTGTGGCTGCTGCCAAAGGCTACAGATTAATCCTAACTATGCCTGACACGATGAGTATGGAAAGGCGAAATCTTCTAAAAGCACTTGGAGCTGAGCTTATTCTTACACCTGGTGCAGAGGGCATGAAAGGTGCCATTAAAAAGGCTGAAGAATTAGTAGAACAGACACCTAATTCATACCTTCCTCAGCAATTTATAAATGCTGCTAATCCAGATATTCATCGGAGAACCACTGCCGAAGAAATTTGGCGAGATACCGACGGACAAGTTGATATTTTCGTCGCCGGCGTAGGTACAGGTGGAACAATCACGGGCGTAGGAGAAGTGTTAAAACAAAAGAATCCGGATATCAAGATTATAGCTGTCGAACCCATCGATTCTGCAGTATTGTCGGGAGAGAAGCCTGGGCCACATAAAATTCAAGGAATTGGTGCTGGTTTTATACCGGAAATACTAAATACATCGATTATTGATGAAATTGTTAAGGTGAAAAACGAAGATGCCTTTGGAACCACAAGAGCGCTTTCCAAGAGTGAAGGCTTGCTTGTAGGAATTTCCTCAGGAGCAGCTACGTTTGCGGCTAAAGAGATTGCTAAGCGACCTGAGAACAAAGGCAAAACGATCGTTGTCCTATTACCTGATACTGGTGAAAGATATCTATCAACTGTACTTTTCCAAGAAGACTAAAATCGAGCATCGTACATCACTTGGCTCAGTTAGCCACCACCCTCATCCAATCTTTTTAACTTGGGTGAGGGACTAAAATAAAACTTTATACCCAGTAAAAAGATCGTAAATATGTTGATTAGGAGGTGGCGTTAGAAATGAAAATTAAAAAAGTGTCAAGTTTTGTTTTTATAGTTCTGATTTTAATTGCACTTATTAGTTTTTTAACGGCCTGCTCTTCTCAAAAGGAAAGCTCTAAGGGGACAGAAAATAATAATGTAACGGTAAGAGTGGGCTTTTTTCCAAATATCACACATTCACAGGCGTTGGTCGGGAAAGCAGAGGGGACATTTCAAAAGTCATTTGGCGAATCCAATAAAATCGAGTGGAAAAAGTTTAATGCGGGCCCTGAGGAAATATCGGCCCTGTTTGCAGGAGCCTTGGATATCGGATATATAGGACCTGGACCGGCTATCAATGGGTACGCTAAGTCTAATGGCGATATTCAAATCATTGCTGGAGCAACAGACGCCGGTGCGATTTTGGTGTCCAGAAAGGATTTGCTAATCAAGGATGTCAAGGAATTAAGCGGTAAGAAAGTCGCTGTACCCCAGTTCGGAAACACCCAAGACCTATCACTTCGGAATCTGCTTCAACAAAATGGGCTCAAAGATACCACAAAAGGTGGGACAGTGGAAATTGTCCAGGCCAAGAATCCAGATATTAAGGCACTGTTAGATAAAGGGGATATTGATGCGGCCTTGGTACCGGAACCATGGGGCGCAATCTTAGTCAAGGAACTAAGCGCTAATGTCGTCTTGGATTATAATAAGCTATGGCGTGAAGGTAACTATACGACTGCAGTCGTGGTTGTCAGGACCGAGTTTCTAAAGGAACATCCTGATCTAGTTGAGAAATTCCTAAAAACCCATGTGGAGTTGACGGATTACATCTACAATAATAAAGAACAAGCGCAAGAAACGGTGAATGCCCAAATCACTGAATTAACTAAAAAGCCGTTATCAAAGGATGTTTTGGCTGCCGCATTCCAACGTATGACGGTCACAAACAACCCTGAAAAGGATTCTGTACTGGATTTTGTCACTCTCTCAGTCGATACCGGTTTTCTGAAAGAAAAACCCGATACGTCAGATTTATTCAACCTAACCATCCTGAATAAGATTCTCAAAGAAAAAGGGCAGAGTGAAATAAAATGAGCATAGTTGTGAAAAATATCAGTAAAAGTTTTCTTACCAAGCATAAAGAGACACATACCTTGGAACGGGTTAATATGGAGATTAAAACAGGAGAGTTTATATGCATATTGGGACCTTCCGGATGTGGAAAATCGACCTTACTAAACATAATTGCGGGCCTAGAGAATGCAACAGATGGCAATATTTTTTTGAATGATCAGGAAGTAACAGGACCAGGTCCGAATCGAGCGATGATGTTCCAGGAATCCGCCTTGTTCCCTTGGCTTCGGGTGCTTGATAATGTGGAATTTGGGATGAAAATGACAGGGGTTGCCAAAGAGATCCGTCGCGAAAAGGCCTTGAAATATCTGAAAATGGTGCATCTGACAAAGTTTCAGAATTCCTTTATTCATGAATTATCTGGAGGAATGAAGCAAAGGGTTGCTTTGGCCAGAGCCTTAACTCTGGATTCTGAAGTTCTCTTGATGGATGAGCCGTTTGCAGCATTGGATAGCCAGACGAAAAACATCTTACAAAATGAACTTCAGCGGATCTGGTTGGAGACAAAGAAGACCATTATCTTCGTTACTCACAATGTAGATGAGGCAGTATTGCTGGCGGACAGAGTCGTTGTTATGACAGCCAATCCCGGCCGAATCAAAGCAGAATTCAAGATTCAACTGTCCAGACCGAGGCAGGTTGGAGACCTTGATTTGGCTTATACGGCAGCTAAAATCATGAAAGAAGTTAAAATTGAGGTGGAGAAGGTTGCCAAAGATGAATATGACAGTGATTGGGCTATTCAAAAAGATCGGGTTCTACCTGATGTTAATAATAATTTGGGAATTGGTTTATAGGGTCGGGGTAGAATATCTACGAATATGGAAACCTTATATGTTTCCTTCTCCCTTCACCGTCATGAAGACCTTGTTTGACCTGATCAAAGATAATACGTTAGGGGTTGCCATACTGGCAAGCATGAAGCGAATCATTATTGGCTACAGCCTTTCGGTAATGATTGGGGTGACAATTGGACTTACTATGGTGAGGTTTAAATACCTAGATGAAAACCTGAGCCCGTTGCTTCTTGGGTTACAGACCCTCCCGAGTATTAGCTGGCTACCCTTCGCTATTCTGTGGTATGGGCTTAATGAAAGTTCCATCATCTTTGTGATCACCATGGGCTCTACCTTTGCGATTTCCTTAGCCATTAAGTCGGGAATCAAGAACGTCAACCCTCTGTATATTAGAGCGGCTAAGACCATGGGGGCAAGCGGTTTCAATGTTTATCGGAATGTGGCTATCCCGGCAAGCCTTCCAAGTGTAATTTCTGGGATGAAACAAGGCTGGTCTTTTGCCTGGAGGGCCTTAATGGCAGGCGAAATGCTTTCGGCCACCAAAGGGCTGGGGCAGGTCTTGATGGTCGGAAGGGATTTAGCCGACATGAGTCAGGTAATCGCCGTAATGGTAGTGATTATTCTAATTGGCTTAGTAGTAGATAAATTTATTTTTGGCCGCCTAGAATCGAACGTTAGGCAACGATGGGGATTAGATAGAGCATAAAAAAGTCGGTGTTATCGAATAGAGGAGGATCATCATGGCAGTTAACTATAAGGAATTAAAACAAGGTGGGTTCATGAAACAAATTCAAAAAGACCATTTTTCATTTCGCTTGCGAATTGTAGGCGGTCAGATAGAGACCAAGCAATTGAAAAAAGTCTCTGAAATAGCAGAGAAATATGGTCAGGGATATGTTCATATGACGTCTAGGCAAAGCATTGAGATCCCTTTTATTAAGTTTGAGGACATTGAGGCGGTAAAAAATGAATTGGCTGTTTCTGGATTACAACCCGGTGTATGTGGGCCGAGAGTCAGGACTATTACGGCCTGTCAGGGATCTAAAATATGCCCCAGTGGACTGATTGATACCAATGAACTAGCCAAGGAGTTTGATCGCCGGTATTTTGCCAGAGAATTACCGCACAAGTTTAAGCTTGGTATCACGGGGTGCAGCAATAACTGTCTGAAAGCAGAAGAAAATGATCTTGGGGTAAAAGGTGGGATGCAGCCGGAATGGATTGAAGATAGCTGCAGCTTTTGCGGGCTCTGTGAAGTTGTTTGCCCGAAAAAGGCCATCCATGTTCAGAAGGCGGATAAGCAGCTTCAGTTCGAGGCGACGAAATGCAACGCTTGCGGAAAATGCATTAAATCTTGTCCACTTGATGCCTGGGGCGGCAAAAGCGGCTATATCGTGTATTTCGGGGGTTTATTTGGTAACCAGATCTCAACCGGACGGCAGCTTCTACCCATTATATACACAGAAGAAATACTTTATCAGGTAGTGGAAACAACGCTGGGATTTTTCCAACGCTATGGCAAACAGAGCGAGAGGTTTGGGCTCACCATGGAACGGGTTGGTTGGGATAGCTTAGAAAATGAACTAAGGGGGATTTTACGATGAGTACAAGCGCAGATGAATATGTGGATATTACCGATGTTGTTTGCCCAATAACGTTTGTTAAGGTCAAGGTGGCCTTAGAAGAACTCGAAGAAGGACAAATACTGGAAGTTAGGATGAACGAAGGGGAACCCATCCAAAATGCACCCCGGAGTCTGAAAGATGAAGGGCATCAAGTGATTCAGGTTCTTAACAATGAAGATGGGACGTTCACTATTCTTGTGAAAAAGGATGGGCTTGTATGAGCTTTAATACGGCGATGAACGTTCATCTAGACTTGAAGGTCTTGGAAACGGATATTCTCATTATCGGTGGAGGAACGGCGGGATGTTTTGCCGCGCTGACCGTTGCGGAGAATTCTTCGTGTCAGGTCTTGATTGCAGAAAAAGCAAATATTAGACGAAGCGGTTGCTTGGCCGCGGGCGTTAATGCGCTCAATGCCTACATTGTCAAAGGGGAAACGCCGGAAACATATCTGGATTATGTAAGGAATGATACTGAAGGGGTGATCAGAGAGGATCTGGTCTATTCAATCGCCAAAAGACTGAATGACGTGACGGCTAAGGTTGAAGCTCTGGGATTGGTTATTCAAAAAGATGCAAACGGAGATTACGTTGCTAGAGGCAGGAGAAATATAAAAATCAATGGTGAGAATATTAAACCGCTCTTGGCCGCGGCAGTCGAGCAGAAGGAAACTATTCAGGTGCTCAACAGAGTGAATATCATTGACTACGTGGTTAAGGAAGGTCGGGTGATCGGCGCCTATGGCTTTTCCTTGGATAGCAAGATATTCTATACGATTCAGGCCAAAGCCGTACTCTGTACAACCGGTGGAGCAGCAGGGCTATACCGTCCCAATAATCCCGGTTTTTCTAGGCATAAAATGTGGTATTCACCGTTCAATACCGGTGCGGGTTATGCCATGGGAATAAGAGCTGGCGCAGAAATGACAACCTTCGAGATGCGCTTTATTGCTTTGAGATGCAAAGATACCATTGCCCCGACTGGAACCATCGCCCAAGGGGTAGGTGCTCAGCAGATCAACGGAAGAGGGGAAGCTTACGAACGCAAGTATGGGCTCCCGACCACCCCGAATCGAATGTTCTCAACAGTCCAGGAAAATAAAGAAGGCAAGGGACCTTGTTATCTGGAAACGAAGGGTATCTCCAAAGAGACAGAGGAGGATCTCTACAAAGCGTATTTAAATATGGCACCGGCTCAGGCCTTGAGGTGGATCGAGAGTGGCCGAGGGCCTTCCGTGGAAAACGTAGAAATAGAGGGCACTGAGCCTTATATTGTAGGCGGTCATACAGCTAGTGGTTACTGGATCGACACGAATCGAGCGACGACCTTAGAAGGGCTTTTTGCAGCGGGAGATGTGGCAGGAGGTAGCCCTCAAAAGTTTGTGACAGGGTGTTTTGCCGAAGGTGAGATTGCGGCTTTTTCTGCAATGGAGTATGTCAGGGGCAAAGAACTAGTGGCAGTTGAACACGCTCAAATGATCGCCAAACTCGAGGAGGTTCGGCAGTTTTTACAGGACGATACCACATTGAATCCCGATATCACTCTATATTCTGTCGAAGAACTTGAAGAAGCGATGCAGAAGGTGATGGATGTGTATGCTGGAGGGATTTCTTCAGACTATGTCGTCAATTCCAGTAAGCTGACCATCGCTAAACAACGAATTAAGGGACTGCTGGACATGAGTACGTCGTTGAAAGCCAAGGATTTACATGAATTGAAACTGATTTATGAGGTCCTTGATCGGTTGTATGTTTGCCAGACTGTGATTGCGCATCTACAGGCTCGCAAAGAAACAAGATGGCACTGTTTTCAAGAGAATGCGGACTATCCCGAGAGAGACGATCTCCACTACTTTAAATATGTTAATTCCTGCTATCGAAACGGAGACGTCGAGATTAATTTTAGAGATATTGTTAAAAAGGATGAGACATATGAGCATCAAAATTAGTCAGCAAATTTGCATAGGCTGTGGCAAGTGTCTGAAGGTATGTCCCGGTGGTTTGATACACAGAAATGAGGCGGGAAAATCGTATGTTAGGGATCCGCAAGACTGCTGGGGGTGTACGTCCTGCCTGAAAGAATGTGCAACAGGCGCGATAAAATACTATCTTGGAGCAGATATTGGCGGCCTGGGCGGATACCTGTATACAGAGAGAGACCGCGAACGTTTGCACTGGACTATTTGTAAAGCTGATGGAGAAAAAGTCCGGATAACCATCAATCAAAAGGACGCCAATCGATATTAATAGTTAGACTATTTGGGGGTAATTATATGGAACATTTAGATGGGCTGGAAGCTCAGAGTATTTATATTTTAAGAGAAGCCTATAAAAAATTCGGTAAGCTAGGTATGCTATGGTCCATTGGTAAGGATTCCACAGTGATGCTCTGGCTGGCCAAGAAGGCGTTTTTCGGACAATGTCCTTTCCCTCTGATTCATGTGGATACGAATAATAAAATACCAGCAATGATTGAATACAGAGATAAGCTGGCCAAGGAATATAACCTTGACCTTATTGTACACAAGAACGTTGAGGCTCTAGAAAATGGAATGGGTCCAGAACAGGGACGGTTGGTCTGCTGTAAGGCTCTAAAAACGGATGGCTTACAGCAGGTGGTTACCAAGTATGAATTCGAAGGGCTTATTTTAGGAATACGTAGAGATGAAGAGGGCTCCCGTTCCAAGGAACGGATTTTTAGTGAAAGAAATCGAGAGTCTGAGTGGGATTATACCAACCAGGCACCTGAACTCTGGGATCAATTCAAAACTGATTTTCCTAAAGGCAATCACATTCGTGTACACCCTATTTTGCACTGGAACGAAATCGATATCTGGGCCTATATTGAACGGGAAAATATCCCAATTATTGATCTATATTTTACAAAAGAAGGCAAAAGGTACCGGAGCCTTGGTTGTGCGCCATGTACTGGGCAAATCGATTCAAACGCTTCTACAATTAAAGAAATCATCGAAGAATTAAACAACACTCAGGTAAGCGAACGAGCAGGAAGAGCACAAGATCAGGAAGATGCCTATGCCATGCAAAAGCTGCGCAAAGACGGATACATGTAAATTCAGAGGTCGGTGGTCGGAAGCCAGAGGTCAGATTTGAGTATGAGATGCGAGTTGCTATGCGAAATACGCGAAGTTTGTGGAGTGAAGCATGAGCTATGAAACTTTGCGAGTTGTGAAGTCGCGCCTCGAACATCGAACATCGAAAAAGGGGATTGCGAAATGGAAGATTCGAGAGAAAAGCTTAAGATTGTTGTCGTAGGACATGTTGATCATGGTAAATCAACGGTGATTGGTAGGCTACTTTATGATACTAAGGTGCTGCCGGAGGGTGCCATAGATCGGGTGAAGAGGATTTCCAAAGAAAAGGGCAAACCATTTGAGTATGCTTATTTGCTTGATGCTTTTGAAGAAGAACAAAAACAAGGAATTACGATCGATATTACCCAATTACAATTCCAAACTGCCAAGAGAGATTATGTAATCATTGATGCTCCTGGACATAAGGAATTCCTCAAAAATATGGTATCAGGTGCAGCTAATGCTGAGGCGGCTCTGCTGGTCATTGATGCGCAAGAGGGTATTCAGGAGCAGTCCAAGAGACACGGCTATATACTTTCCTTGCTAGGAATTAAAAAAATCTATGTTATTGTCAACAAAATGGATTTGATTGATTATTCAGCAGAGAAATTCGAAATAATACGCAAGGAAATGAATGAATTTCTCAATAATCTTGATGTTCATCCCTTAAAATATATCCCGATTTCAGCCTTTTTCGGTGAAAATATGACCTCTTCTTCGACAAAAATGCCTTGGTACAAAGGGGAGGCCGTTCTTCAGGCCTTAGACCTTTTTAAAAAGGATAAAGGGCTGGAGGATAAGCCTTTAAGATTCCCCATCCAGGATGTTTACAAGTTTGACAACCGGAGGATCATTGCGGGAAGGCTTGAGTCGGGGAGTTTAAAAGCTGGAGATAAAATTCTAATCAATCCAGGTAACAAGACAACAAGAGTTAAGACTATTGAATACTGGCAGGAAAAGGATAAGGCCGACAGTGTGAGTGCCGGAATGTCGATTGGTATAACCTTAGAAGATGAGTTCTTCAATAAAAGAGGACAAATCATTTCTCATGAAAATGATGCTCCACAAACAGGGAACGTTTTTAGGGCAAACCTCTTCTGGTTAGGCAAAAAGGCTATGACCAGAGATAAAAAATATAAGCTGAAGTTGGTCACTCAGGAAGTAGAGTGTGAAATTGTTTCAATTAGTAGGGTCATTGATGCGACGACTTTGGAAACCTTAGTGAATGCCACAGAAGTAAAAATGAACGATGTAGCGGAAGTAACGCTCAGAATAAAAGAAGCAATTAGCTTTGATGAATTCAAGAGTAATCAGATTACAGGACGATTTGTAATTGTCGATGAATATGACGTTACTGGCGGGGGTATTATTTCGGGTGTGGAAAAAAGCACTCGATTGGTCAGTAAATTTGTTGCAGGAGATATTGAACTGGTTGCAGAATGCTTTGACGACTATTATTTTAGTGTAAAGGAAGGGAATATTAAGAAAATTAACAGTAAACCGCACGTCTACAACCTTGAAGATAAAATACCAGTTGAGGGTGAAACTTATCAATATCCTGTGAATTTAGATATTTTGGATTTGCAAAGTAAGCGGGTTGTTAAAGTAAGAGGAGCTAAAATCAAAGAGATTACGAAGCTTGAAGAATGTCATTATGAAAATAATATGATAATTACTTCAAAAGGATTTTTAATTAAAATTAACTCCGGCTTGGATTTCCAACAATTCGTTCATGATCTTGAGGAGCAGGGAGCGCCTGGCAAAGAGATGTCTGAAGACTTTCTTAATCTATGGTTTGATGCTATGGCCACTAAGAGAATAAAGTTTACAGAGAATCAAAATGCAGATGCTGTTGAATATTACATCTGAAACTAAATTGTAAAATTGAAGATTAAGGCTTATTTCACAAAACCCTTAACCTTTCCAATCAGTATGGTAAGCAAATAAATACGAGGAGGCATATTATGGATGATCGTTTAAGTGCGAAACTGAATAATTTACGCCAGAACCTTTCTAATATGGGTTCAGCAGTTATTGGCTTTTCTGGTGGGGTAGACAGCAGTTTATTAGTAAAAGTAGCTTTTGACGTTTTAGGGGATCGATGCCTGGCAGTTATTGCTACATCAGAGACTTATACTAAAACAGAATTGGAAGAAGCTGAGAAATTAGCCCAAAAAATCGGTGTTAATTATTTAGTAATGACCACGGAAGAATTAAAAAATGAAGAATTTGCCAGTAACCCTGTTAAGCGCTGTTATTTTTGTAAAACGGAACTGTTTACTAAACTTAAATCTATAGCAAATGAGAAAGAGTATGATTATATTTTGGATGGAGCCAATTTAGATGATGGCAACGATTATCGGCCGGGAAGAGTGGCAGGCAAGGAAATAGGGGTGCGCAGTCCCTTGGAAGAAGAACGTATAAACAAAGCAGAGGTTAGACAGCTAGCAAAAGAATTGGGATTATCAAACTGGGATAAACCTTCACTAGCCTGTTTATCATCCCGCTTACCCTATGGGCAGAGAATTACTTTAGAAAGTTTAAGACAGGTAGAGCTTGCCGAAAGCCTTTTAAAACACCATAATTTTCGACAGGTTAGAGTACGTCATCATCAAACTATAGCTCGCTTAGAAATACCAAAGGAAGATTTCGCCAGGCTAATAGGGTCGTCAGTTTTAGAGGATGTTGTAACCAAATTGAAAGAATTAGGGTTTACCTATATTACTTTGGATTTACAGGGCTTGCGCAGTGGCAGCATGAATGAGGTACTAGAATGAAAATCAATACGACACTAGCCCAAATAGGGAATAGAAGAGACTCTACTGGCGCTATAAGTTTTCCTGTTTATTATTCGGCGACGTTCAGTCACCCTGCGCTTGGAGAAAGTACAGGGTTCGATTATTCACGTTCCGGTAATCCTACCCGTCAGGTTTTAGAACAGGCGATTGCCCAGTTAGAAGGTGGAATTGGGGGTTTTGCCTTTTCTTCAGGAATGGCAGCAATTACGACCTTATTGGCCTTGTTTAAATCGGGTGATCACTTAATTGTTACGGAAGATTTGTACGGGGGTACGTATCGTTTATTGAATGAAGTCTTCAGTAATTTTGGCATAGAAGTCTCTTATGTCGACACAAGCAATATCGATAGAGTTCGTGAGGAGATAAGACCTCGTTCCAAGGCCATACTCTGTGAAACGCCGACCAACCCGTTACTGAGAGTAGCAGACATTCGGAGTCTGTCTGAATTGGCAAGAATGAGAGATCTCTTGTGTATTGTAGACAACACCTTTATGACTCCGATTTTACAACGCCCTTTAGAATTAGGAGCAGACATTGTCATTCATAGTGCTACCAAATTTATCGGTGGGCATAATGATGTTGTCGCTGGATTAGTGGCCGTTAAAAATGAACAACTGGCTGAAAGAGTTGGTTATTTGCAGAATGCGATGGGAGCAGTCTTAGGTCCCCAAGACTCCTGGTTATTAATTCGAAGTATAAAAACGTTAGGATTGCGTATAGCTGCCCAAGAAACAAATGCTAAAGTGCTTGCCCATTGGCTAACGACTCAGCCTTTCGTTAAAAAAGTATATTATCCAGGGTTACTAGAACATCCAGGCCATATTGTTCATAAATTCCAGGCGGAGGGGTTTGGAGGCATGATCTCTTTTGAATTAACAACGTTAGAGCTTATCCCTAAGGTACTAAGGCGAGTTAACACTATTTCGTTTGCAGAAAGCCTGGGTGGGGTGGAGAGCTTGATAACTTATCCTTGGACTCAGACCCATGCAGACCTACCGATTGAAACAAGAGAGCGCTTGGGGGTTAACGACTGTTTACTTAGACTCTCCGTAGGAATCGAAGATGTTCAGGATTTAATCGAGGATTTAACACAGGCGATAGGAGGAGAAGACTTTTAAGCCAGTGACCACTTAGTTGTGAGGAGGAATCAATCGGATTAATTACCTCTGGAATGGAAAGATGAGGTCAATGCCGAGCAAAATAATAGGAGATGGACTAAATTAGATATACGAAAGTGCAGCTAAAGGATCGAGTTGAACGGCCCGCCTAGCCGGTAAAACAATAGAGATACTCCCGACTAAGACAGAGGCGCTTAATGCAACCAAAGCCATCAAGGGGTGAAATTGAAACAAAACGGTTTTTTGGAAAGCGATTGGACCGAGTAGTGTAGGGACGATATCACCTAAGAGGTACCCTAGAACCCCTCCAACAAAGCTAACCAAAACGATTTCTCGAATTAGAATAGACAGAATATGGCGCCTGCGAAAACCGATGGCGCGGAAGACTCCGATTTCGGCAATACGGTCATTAATGTTACCCATTGTCGTAACGAACACAATCAAAACACCAATGACGCTTAAGAGAGTGGAAGCTAGGAGGGAGAAACTTGAAAAGCGATCGACGCTTTCTTTGGTACTCTGAACCAGTTGGGATATTTCCGCGACTTTGGCCTCGGGTAAAAGTTCATTCAATCGGGCTGCAGTTTTAGTCGGTTGAGCGGTATTAAGTTCGATCATGGACCAAGAGTCTAGTCTCGTAATTATTCGGGCGGTAGTAAAATTCGTGAATACTCCATTGTCTTCTGAGCCACCCGTTTCCTGCATCACCCCGACAACGGGGTATTTCTGATGGTTGAGTTCTAGAGTACTCCCAACAATAAGATTTTCTTTGAGTGCAAGATCGGCACCGATAATAACTTCTCGGTCACCCGGCTGTAACCCTTGAATATGCCACCAAGGTTTCATTTTTAGTTCGCTAGGAAAGTCGACTCCAATGATAAGATAACGTTTATTAATGCCCGCGACAGAACCGATTATTTTGGGCGCAATTCCACTGATCGTAAGATCTTGGCTAGTTTTAATTTTAGTTAATACGTCATAATTCAAATGTTTGATTTCGTAATCAACTCCAGGCACAGAGAGGCCACCATAGCTGAGTGTGAAATGTTCAGACTTGGGGGTAATGACGACGTTGGCATCATATTGGGTTAAACTTTTTTGTAAATCGTATTGCATGCTTTTGGCCAGCGTATTCAGCGTGACGGTAATACCGATGACTAACATAAACGTTAGAAGTAAAAAGGCTGTTTTCCCTTTACGCCGGCGTAAATTTTGGATAGCAATATCAGTTAGTGTCATCTAGTATACCTCCTATATCGAAGTTCTCGTTCTGACCTCCGGCATCTGATAGTACCTCCGACCTCTGGAATCACATATAACGCAGAGATTCAGTTGGATCAAGTTTAGCTGCTTTCCAAGCAGGATAGAGACTTGCTAGTAGACTAATTATAAAAGATGCAAGTATTGCATAAATGAGCAAAGTAAATTGCCAAGGGATTTGAACTTGAGCCTTGGCTAAAGCTGGTCCGTACCGCACTGCCGCACCCATCCCAAGAAGGTAACCCAATAGCCCACCCAAACTACCCAATAAGCCCGCCTCAGTTAGAATGATTTGGATGATGTGGCTTTTCCGGAAACCGATCGCCCTCAAGATACCGATTTCTCGGGTCCGTTCCTCAACCGAGGATTTCATAGTCATGGTTATAACTAGACTGCTGGCCAGGAAGAGAATTAAGGAGACGCTTCTGGCAAATAAATTAAACTTATTTACCGTATCATCTCGAGATTCAAGGGTAGACCTTAGAGCGGTAATCTTGGTACCGGGCAAAATTGCCCTTAACTGCCTAGTCACCTCGTCAATCGGACAAGTATAGCAAAAAGCTGCAGCTTCGATGAGGCTGACGGAATTTGGCCGATTAGCTAGTTTTTGGAGCACAGTTAAGTCTATAAAAATAGCTTGGTCATTGTCCGTCGACCCTGTAGGCTCAATGATCGCTGCAACTTTAAAATTCTGTCCTTTGATCGTTATAGTTTGCTTAGGACTCAGGCCCAGAGAACGAGCAACCTCACTCCCCAAGATCACTTCGTCGGCGGATGGGATTTGGTCTTTGGCGAGACCATCTAGGTTCCACCACTTTTTAAGGTGTAATTCCTCTTTAAAATAGACTCCCAGTAATAAAATAGTTTGTCCCTTGATTTTAGTATCAACTAAAAGTTTAGGTGCTATTGTAGCCAACGTTTCCTTATTTTTTATTGTTTTCATGAGCGGGATAAGGGACATGTCAAGTTCGTTAATCTGAGTTGGAGCTTCCACCGTTATCCCGCCAAAGGTCATGGCTGCCCCGGTGTCAGGAAGGATGAGGATATTGGAGCCGAATTGATCAAGCTTGTTGGCGACGTCTTCTTTCATGGCTTGAGTTGTTGTATAGAGGAAGATAATCGAAGCCACACCGATAATGACACTGAGCACCAATAAGGCGGAGCGTATTTTACGGCGGTGTAGGTTTTGAAGTGCTATATCTGTTAAGCGCATATACTTTTCCCCCTTAGGCCTCTTCAGGATTTGGAACTAAAACTCCATCACGGATATAAACTGTGCGGGAGACCCAACCCAGATTTTCTTGGTTATGAGTCACCATAATAATGGTTAAGCCACCTTGGTTAAGGGTCTGAAATAGTGCCAACAGCTCCATTGCCGTTTTCGAGTCTAGACTGCCTGTGGGCTCATCGGCAAAGATAATAGCTGGTTCATTAACAATCGCCCGAGCTATAGCTACTCGGTTTTGCTCGCCGCCTGATAATTGATTGGGTAATCGTAGAGATTTGGTACCTAAGCCAACTTTATCGAGGACAGTTTGGGCCATATCACTTTGCTCTTTACCCGGACGGGAGGTTATAGCAAGAGGGAGCATGACGTTTTCTAGAGCTGTAAGATAGGGAATTAATTGAAATTGTTGGAATACAAAGCCTACATACTCGTGCCGAAAATCGGCTAATCGTTCAGGTGCTAAGGAGTAAACATCAATATCATCGACAATGAGTTTCCCAGAGGTGGGTGGATTTAACCCGCCCAGAATACTTAGTAGGGTGCTTTTTCCGGACCCGGAAGGACCCATCAAGGCTAAGAATTCTCCTTCAGTAATCTCTAGATTAATATTCTTTAGAGCCTCAACAACCTCGTCCCCACCTTTATAGGTCTTGGAAACCTCGCGGATCTGTATTAAAGACATATAGCAATTCCTCCTAAATTACAACTTGCTTCACCCCAAGAATGAACGCACCCGTGAAACGAGTGCGTTCATTCTTATTCATTCAATGATTGGTAGTGATTTCTAAAACTAAATTCTAGGTTCCCACGCATCCAATACGGTTTGCGGAAGCTCAAGATTATCGCCGTTTGCTTTATACTCTGTCCAAATGAATTTTTTGTCTTTTACAGTACTAAGGGTTGAGACAATTGCCTTTCCATTTTCTATCTTGCTTTCGACAATTGTTTGCTCTAGCTTATCATTAGGACTATAATTTACTTTTTGTCCAACATTAGCAGCGGCATTGACTGAGGCACTAGGTTTATCACTACCAAATGCAAAATAGGAAGCAATAACAATTATGACGGTTACTACGCCAACAATACTGTAAAGACCTGCTTTACTTTTCTTTGGTTGGGTAAATTTTTGGTTTTTGTCTTGTCGTTTCTTGGTCACCTATATATCCTCCTTGGTAGGTTATTGTAGACACTTAAATTGGGCGGATAAAGGGAACTTTGCAAAAATAGCTTAAGGGGTTTAAACTTAAGAAAATTCTATTTTGTAGTAAAATGTCAATGGGTATTTTTTTTCACAAAGCACATTCCTAAAAAGTTCATTCTAATTCTGAACGAATATATATGCAAAATCTATGCCAACTTCAATTTAAGGGGAATTTTCGATAAGATAGTGAACCAGCTTTCGCTAAAGCTGAACATGGATACTTCGGTGGGGGGGCTACCCCCACCGAAGTAATGCGCGGAACTCCTACTTATAGAAGTGGGAGTCTTGAAAGTGAAAAAAAGGTTTATTATGAATAAAATAATATGTTTAGGTTACAAAACTGTGGTATTTCCTACACTGTGGTGTAGGAAATACCACAATCGAGGTGGGCGACTATGAGAAGGGTTTTAATTGCGGATGACGAAGCAAACATGCGCTGGATTTTGGAACGGGCATTGAGCAAAGCCGGTTATGACGTGGAAACAGTGGAAGACGGACAACTCGCCTTAGATCGAGCTTTAGTGGAGCGTCCGGATCTTGTCCTAGTAGATTTAAAAATGCCGAAGATGGACGGCTTAAGTGTTCTGCGCACGTTGAAAGAGCATTATCCAGACTTACTGATTGTCATGATGACTGCGCATGGTAGTACTGCCACGGCTGTTGAGGCCATGAAGGCTGGGGCGCATGATTATTTAATGAAACCCTTTGATATTGACGAATTGCTCATCACGGTGTCAAAAGCCTTTGAAGTAGAAAGCCTACGTGAGCAGGTGGATTATTTAAAAGGAGAGGCTCAGCACGGCGGCTGGCAGTTGGTGGGGAATAGCGAGGCGATGCAAGCCGTGAAACATCTCGTTGAACGGGTTGCCCACACTCCAGCAACGGTACTTATTCAAGGGGAGTCGGGCACGGGAAAGGAACTGGTGGCTCACGCTATTCATACCTTAAGCCCACGCATTGAGGGACCTTTTATTCGGGTGAATTGTGCAGCATTGACAGAGACACTCTTGGAAAGCGAATTGTTCGGACACGAGAAAGGGGCTTTTACAGGGGCTCACGTTCGCAAAACAGGGCGGTTTGAATTAGCGGATGGGGGGACCCTCTTTCTTGATGAAATCGGAGAGCTGTCCTTCAATGTTCAAGCAAAACTATTGCGGGTACTCCAGGAGCGGACGTTCGAGCGAGTTGGCGGAGAGAAAACCATTAGAGTGGACGTGCGGATCCTTGCCGCGACGAATCGAGATTTACTAAAAGAGGTCCAGGAAGGGCGTTTTCGGGAGGATCTTTACTATCGTCTTAATGTCTTTCCAATTTCCATTCCTCCCTTGCGGGAACACCGTAAGGATATTCCCTTCCTGATCGACCATTTCCTAGAGAAACTTAGAACCTATGGAGGAAGCAAAACAGTGGGCACAGAAGTCTTGTCTCAACTCATGACCTATACCTGGCCGGGGAATGTGCGTGAATTAGAAAATATCGTGGAACGCATGGTGATTATTTCCCAAGGGGCAGTGATTGGAAGGGATAGTTTGCCCCTCTTTGATACTTCTTCAAAGTCGGACAAGAACTTTCGATCATTCATACTGCCGCCAGAGGGAATTTCCCTAGAAGAGATTGAAAGATCCTTTCTTCAGCAAGCCATGGAACAAACGGGAGGGAACCAGAGTCAGGCGGCAAAACGATTAGGACTTTCCAGGCATGCCTTCTTATACCGTTTAGAGAAATATGGAATAGATTCTCACTGGGGTATTTAGAGAGGAGGTCCGCTTTGTTGAAGTACAGCCCCCCTGACCAAAATCGAGCACGGACGCTTTTTGACCTCCTCGCGATCGGGCTTGTTGTGGCGGTTTTGACGGCGATTCATTACACGAATTATCATTATGAAACGAGTTACCATATTCTACTGCAATTCGCGTATTATCTCCCGGTGATTTATGCGGCCATGCGTTTTGGTCTTGCTGGGGGTATCCTATCTGGCTTGGCCATTACGTTTCTCATTTTACCGTTTATGACGCATTTTCAGGCCATGAATCGATCCTCCATCTATACGCAGTGGGTGGAAATTGCCTTAATTAACGTTATTGGCTGGTTGACAGGATTTTTAACTGAACAGGAGCGGAGAGCAAAACGCAAATATCAACTCGCCCTGACGGTTCAAAAGGAATTGGTAGAAAAGTTGAAGCAGGAAGGTCTGGAACGCGAACGCTTGGAGGAGGAAATCCGACAAACAGAACGCTTAACGGCTTTGGGGCATATGAGTGCCGGATTAGCCCATGAGATACGCAATCCCTTGGGAATTATGAAAGTGAGTATCCAACTCCTGGCTCACGAAAAAGTTGACGATGGAGTCGTCACGGAATACTGTAGGGTGCTGCTGGAAGAGTGTGAACGGTTAAACCGCTTGGTGAGCGAGTTTCTCTCCTTTGCCCGTCCTAAAGAACTGGTACGTGAGCGAATTGCGCTGGGGAAACTCTTGGACGAAGGAGTTATTTTGATCCAGCCCGCTCTGCGCCAACACCATATTGAGTTAAAGCAGGCGCGAAGTCAGGTGGAAGGTCAAGAGGTTGAGGTAGACCCAGATCAGATGAAGCAAGTCATCCTGAATATTTTGCTTAATGCCATCGATGCCCAGGGAGAGGGCGGTGTGGTTACGCTAGAAAGGATTCAGCAGGAAGGCTTTGTAGGCTTCGCCGTCAGTGACGAGGGACAAGGCATTTCGCCAGACGCCATGCCCTACATTTATGACCCGTTTTTTACGACGAAGGAAAAAGGGACCGGATTAGGGTTATCCGTTGTGCATCGCATCCTTGATCAACACGGCGGGAAGATAGCTACAGCAAATCGGAGGGAATGTGGGGTTCGAGTGGAGATATTGTTGCCCTTCAAGCACCAGCGACATGGGGTAAAAATGAAGAAAATTTTAGGTTTGATCGCTTCTCAACGGAAACTGGCTAACGGAGAAATTCTGACTAAAGAAGTGGCTGCTTCGGCAGGCGACGATTGCCAATTGGAATTGATCCGCCTGGCTGATCTAAAATTAGAACTTTGTCGAGGGTGCTATGTCTGTCTTGCTCCCGGTAAGCAATGCCCTTTGAACGATGGCCTGTATTATTTAGTGGAAAAAATAAAGGCAGCAGATGCAATCATCCTTTCAGCTCCTTGCTATGCTTTGGGGCCTGCAGCGGCGACCAAACTGATGGATGACCGGATCATTGCTCTTGCCCAATTTTTGGATGATTTCTGGAGTAAACCATGCGTCGTTATCGCCACCGCGGGCATTGAGGGTTGGGAAGGTTATACTCAATCTGCGCTCAACACAACGGCTCGGTTTTTAGGCTTTGATCTTAAGGACAGTCATATGTTTATAGGTGCTTTGCCAGGTGAGGGCATTCAAAAAACAGGAGCCTTATCCCGTGCGAGAGAAATGGGCCAGGCTTTGTTCGGGCAAGCTCGTCAAGCAGGAGCAGGAGAGTGTCCGACTTGTTGGTCAGAACTCTGGAAATTCCCGAAACCTGATACTGCAATTTGTTCAATCTGTGGTCAAACAGCCAAGCTAGTCACAGGAGAAAAGGGCATTATTTGGGATTACGGTGAATCTCAGAGAATGTTTGACAAAGAGCATTTAAAGGAGCACTTCCAGGTCTGGCTACGAGGCAAAGTTCAGGAGTTTATTTCCCGCCGAAGTGAGATGGCGGCAGTGCGAAACCCTTATAAAGGAAAGGATAACTGGGGTTCTGTACACATATCGTCCAAAAGTCCGGTAGCATGGATCAGCTCGAAAAATCTGTATTTTCTTCCTAAGTGGGGACCAACTTCCCTAAAATCCCGTATTGAATGTAACATAACTCAAGTGT
>Ga0209587_1000280_pt1 | contig 24616 bp, 22 predicted proteins | sample NGEPerD_2_FD_184512 | JGI IMG/M metagenome (GOLD analysis project Ga0209587, IMG submission 184512) | Arctic peat soil microbial communities from the Barrow Environmental Observatory site, Barrow, Alaska, USA - NGEE PermafrostL1-D... | ecosystem: Environmental > Terrestrial > Soil > Wetlands >... | reverse complement strand
CCTGCCTCGGGGGGACAGGCAGCGCCTGGCACCTTGTTGCCCTGGCGGCCGGCGCGCGTACGGTCCAGCTCCTGCCGTGCGAGCACTGCATGGACCGGGGATCCCTGACGAAAGAGCTGAGCTACACCAGGCGCCTGCTCGCAGCTCTCGGCGACGTGGACGCAGCGCGAAGAGTGGGAGTCCTCCCTGCGGGGGGACCACGGTTGCGGCGCGCGGTCCGGGCCGCCGACGGGCTCGCCGCGCTGGTCGACGGGGCCGGCACGGACCTGATGCCCGCACCAGGCGTTGTCGAGACGTCGGCCCGGGCTGCGGCGTGGGCTGTTGGCGAGCTCGAAACGGCCATGGGCAGCACTGGGCAGGACCATCAGCTTCGGCCTCGGGTGATCCAGGGGCAGGGAGCGCCCCTGGGAGTGTTGCTGGCGGCCGAGGGGTGCACCGCGTGCGGTGTCTGTGCACGGAACTGCCCGACGCAGGCACTGAGCCTGCGTTCTGCCGTGGGCGGCACGGAGCTGGTCCTGGATCCTTCGGCCTGCCCCGGTTGCGGAGTGTGCGCAGAGCAGTGTCCCGAGGGCATCCTGAACGTCGTCCCCGGAGTCGACCTCGACCTGCTGGCCGGAGGCTGCGTCCCGATCGCCAGAGTGGCCGCGGGGACGTGTCCCGACTGCGGTGAGAGTGTGCCTGCTCTGCCGGCCACCGCCCACCTGAGGTTGCTGCCAGGTGGGCTTGCGATGCGTTGCCCCGGCTGCCGACAGACAGCTCTCATCGCCTCCATGTAACTCAGCAGGCGCCCGCTCAGTAGTAGTAGGGGTACGGCGACCAGTCAGGGTCGCGCTTCTCCAGGAACGAGTCACGGCCCTCGACAGCCTCGTCGGTCATGTAGGCCAGCCGCGTCGCCTCACCGGCGAACACCTGCTGGCCCATCAGGCCGTCGTCGGTCAGGTTGAACGCGAACTTGAGCATCCGCTGGGCGGTCGGGCTCTTGGCGTTGATCTCCCTGGCCATCTGCAGCGCCTCGGTCTCGAGGTCGGCATGGTCGGCCACGATGTTGACCGCGCCCATCCGCTGCATGTCCTCCGCGGAGTAGGTGCGCCCCAGGAAGAAGATCTCGCGGGCGCGTTTCTGCCCGACCATCTTGGCGAGGTACGCCGAGCCGTAGCCGGCGTCGAACGACCCCACGTCGGCGTCCGTCTGCTTGAACCTGGCGTGCTCACGGCTGGCGATCGTCAGGTCGCACACGACGTGCAAAGAGTGGCCACCGCCGGCTGCCCAGCCGTTGACCACGGCGATGACGACCTTGGGCATCGTGCGGATGAGGCGCTGCACCTCGAGGATGTGCAGCCGTCCGCCCTGTGCCTGAACCCGAGCGGTGTCAACGGTTTCCGAGGTCTCACCATCGGCGTACTGGTAGCCGCTGCGGCCCCGGATCCGTTGGTCCCCGCCGGAGCAGAACGCTCGGCCGCCGTCCTTCGGGCTGGGGCCGTTCCCGGTCAGCAGCACGGTCCCGACGTCGGGCGACATGCGGGCGTGGTCCAACGCGCGATACAGCTCGTCGACGGTGTGCGGCCGGAAGGCGTTGCGCACCTCCGGGCGGTTGAAGGCGATGCGGACGGTGCCCTTCGCAGGCCCTTCCATGATCGACCGGTGGTAGCTGATGTCGGTGAAGTCGAAGCCCTCCACCAACGACCAGGCACTGGGGTCGAAGATCTCGCTCATGCTGGGCTCATTCGCGCTGTGTTCGCTCACGTCAGCGAGGATAGGCGCATGACGCTCCCGGTACCGCCTGACCTTGCTGAGGTGCTCGCCACGTTGTCGGTGGTGCAGATCCCGATGCGGGTCAGGTTCAGGGGGGTGACCGTGCGTGAGGTGGCGCTGATTCACGGCCCGAAGGGGTGGGGTGAGTTCTCGCCGTTCCCGGAGTACGACGTTGCCGAGGCCTCCCGCTGGCTGTCGGCTGCCATCGAGGCCGGGTGGGTCGGTTGGCCGGATCCGGTGCGCAGGTCGATTCCGGTGAACGCGACGGTGCCTGCGGTTCCTGCACGCGAGGTCGCAGGGGTTCTCGCGCGGTATGACGGGTGCTCGACTGCCAAGGTCAAGGTCGCCGAGCGGGGTCAACGACTCAAGGACGATGTCGACCGGGTGGCCGCGGTCCGGGACGTGATGGGACCGCATGCGCGGATCCGGGTCGATGCCAACGGCGGCTGGACGGTCGCACAAGCGACGGACGCGCTCAGGCGGCTGTCGGCATACGGTCTGGAGTACGCCGAGCAGCCGTGCGCCACCGTCGAGAAGCTGGCATCGCTGCGAGTTGCCCTGGCAGGCAACGGCATCGACGTCCTGGTGGCGGCCGACGAGTCGATTCGGCGGGCCGCTGACCCGATGCGAGTGGTACGGGAGGAAGCGGCTGACGTCATCGTGATCAAGGTGGCGCCTCTGGGCGGGGTGCGGGCCGCACTCGACATCGCGCAGGAGTGCGGGCTTCCGACCGTGGTCTCCAGCGCACTCGACACGAGTGTCGGCATCCGCGCTGGCCTCGCGCTGGCCGCGGCCCTGCCCGAGCTGCCCTTCGCCTGTGGCCTCGGCACCCTTGAGCTGATGGCGGGTGACGTAACGGATGACTCTCTCGTGCCGCTGGCCGGCTCGATTGCGTTGCGGGAGCTCACCATCGACGAGGGGCTGCTCGAACGCTGGAAGGCTCCGGCGGACCGTGAGCAGTGGTGGCGCGAACGGGTGGTCCGCTGCCATGCCGTCTTGAGCGGTGTCTAGGCCGGTCGGACGACGAGGCACACCTGGTGATTGCGCACCCTGGTGATCACCAGGGTCATCTCCTCCGAGCCGGAAAGCCTCAGCTGACGACGCAGGCCATCGGCATCGAGCGTCACCCCACGCTTCTTGATCGTCACGCGACCAACGTCGCGATCCCGCAGCCAGGCCCGAAGAGCTTTGACGTTCAACGGCATTGACTCGGTGACGGTGAACCGCTTGGCATAGCCGACATCGACGCACTTGTCCGAGGTCACGTAGCCCCCGCCGGAGTCGAGCTCGACGCCGTCCACGGCCGAGGTCAGCGCACCGGTCAGCCCGGCCCGGATGACGGCCCGATCGGGCTCGTACAGCCACGCTCCGACCTGTGCCAACGACGAAGCCACCGGCGCAGACCCACCGGAGGGGCCGGCGTCCGCCTCACGCACGGTCCACGATCGGCCTTTCGCGCCGATCACCATCGCCGACCGCCCTGCCTTGGTCACCAAGGGGCCCCACCAGATCGCGCACTCCAGAACCTCACCGGCGAACGAGGTCCATTGTGCTTCGGTCCCCGCCGGCACCGCGGCGTGAGGCAATGACGGAGACATCTTGGCGCCGGTGGCCGGCAGCGACCTTGCGATGGACTGCACCGTGGACCATGACGGCGAGATGGCGTCAAGCCTGAAGACGCGACGGGTCCGGCCGACCGCATCCGAGACTCCTGGCGTGCGCCGGGCCGGGTCGAGCCAGGCGCCGGCATGCCGTGCCCCCTCACCTGTCGGTAGCTGGGTTTCCTCCACAGCCCCGACGGACACGACAGCTCCGGGCCAGTGCCGCAGGTTCACCCCGGCCACCAGCGCGGTCATCTCGTCGACCTCGACGGCATTGACCTGGAGGTCCAGCCCCGCGATGGCCATGGCGTCAGCGCCGATGCCGCAGCCGAGGTCGATCACGTGGCGGATCCCGGCCTGGCGGAACCGCTGGGCGTGACGAGCCGCGATCTCCAGTCTCGTTGCCTGTTCCAGCCCGTCAGCGGTGAACAACATCCCGGCAGCGAAGTCCCCAAACTTCTCGCGGCCCTTGGCTCGTAGGCGGGACTGCGTCAACGCGGCCGCGACCAGGTCTGTGTCGAACCCGGCCGCACGCAGCCCCTCGCCCAGCGCGAGAACGGAGGACTCGTCATACGGGGGGAGGGACTGCAACAGGCCCCAGCCCTCGCCGGAGACCAGCTGAGTCACCGCCTCGAGGTCCATGACAGACATCCTCTCTCATCCTGGACGGTGCAAGTCGCCGGCGACTGACGCCCGTGCACGTGGCCGTTGCGGAGGTGGCTTCTTGAGGGAGGAATCGTCAGGTGGCGGGCTCTGACGCCCCGGTCGCCGGTCGGCGGAAGAGCCCGGTCCACAGAAAGGACTTGCCGAACAGGTCAGACTCTGGTGGCATCTCGCGCATCCGTCGTAGATCGATCTCGGTTAGCCACCCGAAGATGCGTCGCAGGTCCGCGTCGGTGTAGCCCAGACCTCCCGACAGCCGCCGGTCACGGTAGAAGCTTGCATCGGGCGACTCCGAGCCCATCGAGCCCGCCGCAAAGCAGGAGAGTCCGAACCCGCCTCCGGCCGCAAGGCTCTGCTCGAGCAGCGACCGGTAGCTGATCCGCCGGTGAGGCGGCAGGTGGTGGAAGCAGCCGGAGTCGAAGACCAGGTCGTACGGGGCGTCCGGCAGGTCCCAGTCGAAGATGTTGGCGCGGACGAAGTTCACCTCGACACCGGACTCCGCGGCATGCTCCCGGCCCCAGTCGAGTGCTGTCGCCGACAGGTCCAGAGCGTCGACCTGGTATCCTTGCCCTGCGAGCCAGACCGCGTTTCTGCCGGACCCGCAACCCAGGTCGAGGGCTCTGGCACCCGCAGGCACCTTCACCTGTCCGTCGCGGTGCCAGCCCACCAGGGACTCGTCCGGAACCGGCCGGAAGAACGGCACATCGCGGTCGCGGTCACCGTAGAAGCGGTCCCACCAGCCCGCCCCCTGGCCGGTCCACCTGTCGGCCTCCGGGTCGAAGATGGAGTCGAGCATCTGGAACACATCTTCGACTGTCTGAATGCTGCGTGACACGCGGCGGCTCCTTTCGGCAGGGGCCAGACTCTATCGTTCGGCTTCTTTTGATGGTTCCGGTCCTCACTGTTGTACGGCTGCTTCTGGCACTCGAGTTGACCGAGTGCTAATCGGCGACCTAGATTCTGCTTAGCACTCGCCATGGGCAAGTGCTAAGCGCGAGCAGTGAGCAGGTCGACCCCGCGACGGCGACCAGCGCACCATCGCAGCACGGATCGCACACCGCGTTCCTTGCACAGCATTCGTTCCTGTCCATCTTCGACATTCCCGAAGGGGAGGTCCCACGTGTCGGTTTCCATCAAGCCCCTCGAAGACCGCATCGTCGTCAAGTCCAGCGAGGCCGAGCAGACCACTGCCTCTGGCCTCGTGATCCCGGACACCGCCAAGGAGAAGCCCCAGGAGGGCGAGGTCCTGGCGATCGGTCCCGGCCGCATCGACGACAACGGCAACCGCGTTCCGCTCGACGTTGCCGTCGGCGACAAGGTCATCTACAGCAAGTACGGCGGCACCGAGGTCAAGTACGACGGCGATGAGTACCTCATCCTGTCCGCTCGTGACGTCCTCGCGGTCGTTGTCCGCTGATTTCTGCCGCTGTATGACGCGCCCCGGCGACGTGCCTGCAACAGGTTCGCGTCGGGGCTCTGTCATCAATACCCAAGAACTGTGAGTAGTTAAGGAAGCACATGGCTAAGACGCTGGAGTTCAACGACGCGGCGCGCAAGTCGCTCGAGCGTGGCGTGGACAAGCTCGCCAACGCGGTCAAGGTGACGCTCGGCCCGAAGGGGCGCAACGTCGTCATCGACAAGCAGTGGGGCGCCCCGACGATCACCAACGACGGTGTGACGATCGCTCGTGAGATCGAGCTCGAGGACCCCTACGAGAACCTCGGCGCGCAGCTCGCCAAGGAGGTCGCCACCAAGACCAACGACGTCGCTGGTGACGGCACGACCACCGCGACCGTTCTGGCTCAGGCCATGGTCCGGGAGGGCCTGCGCAACGTTGCCGCCGGCGCCGACCCGTCCTCGCTCAAGCGCGGCATCGACGCTGCCGTCGAGGTTGTCAACGCACGTCTTCTTGATAACGCACGTGAGGTCGAAGGCAAGGAGGAGATCGCCCAGGTCGCTGCCCTTTCGGCGCAGGACCCGATCATCGGTGGCCTCATTGCCGAAGCGTTCGACAAGGTCGGCAAGGACGGCGTGATCACGGTTGAGGAGTCCCAGACCGCGATCACTGAGCTTGAGTTCACCGAGGGCATGCAGTTCGACAAGGGCTACCTCTCGCCGTACTTCGTGACTGATCCTGAGCGCATGGAGGCCGTCCTGGAGGACGCCTACGTGCTGATCACCCAGGGCAAGATCTCGGCCGTGGCCGACATCCTCCCGATCCTTGACGAGGTCGCCCAGGCCAAGAAGCCGCTGCTGATCATCTCCGAGGACGTGGACGGCGAAGCGTTGTCCACCCTGGTGGTCAACAAGATTCGCGAGATCCTCAAGGTCGTCGCGGTCAAGGCCCCTGGCTTCGGCGACCGCCGCAAGGCGATGCTGCAGGACCTCGCAGTCCTGACTGGCAGCTCGGTCATCAGCGAAGAGGTCGGTCTCAAGCTCGACTCGACCCAGCTGGCCGACCTCGGCACCGCCCGCCGCATCGTGGTTACCAAGGACAACACGACGATCATCGACGGCGCCGGTGAGAAGGACGAGGTCGCTGCTCGCGTTCACCAGATCAAGACCGAGATCGAGCGCACCGACTCGGACTGGGACCGTGAGAAGCTCCAGGAGCGTCTCGCCAAGCTGTCCGGTGGCGTCTGCGTGATCAAGGTCGGTGCCCACACCGAGGTTGAGCTCAAGGAGAAGAAGCACCGCATCGAGGACGCCATCTCGGCAACTCGCGCGGCCATCGAAGAGGGCATCGTCGCCGGTGGCGGCTCCGCTCTCGTCCATGCTGTGTCGGTGCTCGACGATCTCGGACTGGTCGGCGACGAGGCCACGGGCGCGAACATCGTGCGCAAGGCCGCAGCCGAGCCGCTGCGCTGGATCGCCGAGAACGCCGGCCTCGAGGGCTACGTGGCGGTCTCCAAGGTCCTGGAGCTCGAGATCGGCAACGGGCTCAACGCTGAGACCGGCGCATACGGGGATCTGATCAAGGCCGGCATCATCGACCCGGTCAAGGTCACTCGCTCGGCATTGCGCAACGCAGCGTCGATCGCCTCGATGGTCCTGACGACGAACACGCTCGTCGTCGAGAAGAAGGTCCAGGAGGAGCCCGCCGCTGGCGGCCAGGGTCACGGCCACGGCCACTGACCGACGCCTCTGAGCCACGAAGGCCGCAGCCCCTCGGGGTTGCGGCCTTCGCTGCGCCCCGCCGGTAACGTCGCAACAACCGCTGCCACCGAGCAGGTCAAAGGGATGGCTTAACCGCGTCGAGCGGCCTAAAGTTCTACCTATGTCGCCGTTGACGCGCGCGACGACGACCTACCCGTTCTGCAAGGAAGCAAGCAGCGAGGGAGTAGGACATGCAGGTTCCCGCACCGTTCGAGTATGAGCGTGCGACTAGCGTCGAGCACGCCATCGGTCTGCTGGAGCGGTTGGGCAGCAGCTCCCGCTTGGTGGCCGGTGGACACAGCCTGCTGCCGATGATGAAGCTCAGGTTAGCCAACCTCGAGTTCGTCATCGACATCAACGACCTGCACGACGAGCTGGGCTACATCCGGATCGAACCGTCGCAGATCCGCATCGGCGCCATGGCACGCCACCGTGAGCTCCTCGAATCCGACGGGCTCGCCGAGGTATTCCCTATCTTTCGCGACGCCGAGCGGGTCATCGCCGATCCGCCGGTCCGGAACCGCGGAACCCTCGGCGGGTCTTTGTGCCAGGCGGACCCTTCGGAGGACTTGTCTGCGGTGTGCACCACGCTCGGGGCGAGCTGCGTGATTCGCGGGACATCCGGTGAGCGCGTGGTCACGATGGAGGAGTTCCATCGTGGCCCCTACGAGACGGCGGTGGGCGACGGCGAGATGCTTGTCGAGATCCGGATCCCCATCAGGGCCAACGGTTCCAGCGCCTACGAGAAAGGTTGAGCGCCGCACCGGAGACTGGGCCGTCGTGTCGGCCGGCGCGGCGGTCTGGATGGACGGCGCTTTGATCTCGGACGCTCGAGTCGGGTTGGCTGCCGTGGGTCCGAACACGACCGGCATACCCGCGATCTCAGAGGCACTTCGAGGCAAGGCGCCGTCCGAGGAGCTGTATGACCAGGCGGGGGCGATCGCGGCCGAGAGCTGCGCGCCGGTCACCGACATGCGCGGCAGCGTCGAGTACAAGCGACACCTGGCAGCGGAGCTGACGAAACGAGCCTTGCGCCGTTCCGTAGCGCGCATCCAGCACGAGGAGGTCTGACCATGCAGGTGTCCATGATCGTCAATGGCGACGAGGTCACTCGCGAGATCGAGGGACGACTGTTGCTGGTGCACTTCCTGCGTGACCACCTTGGCCTCACCGGCACCCACTGGGGTTGCGACACGACCAACTGCGGCACCTGCGTGGTCTGGATGGACGGCGAGCCAGTGAAGTCGTGCACGGTGCTTGCCGCCATGGCAGGCGGGCACGAGATCCGCACCGTCGAGGGCCTCGAGCAGAACGGAGTGCTCGACCCGGTTCAGCAGGGCTTCATGGAGTGCCACGGCCTGCAGTGCGGCTTCTGCACGCCCGGCATGATGATGACGGCTCGCGCGCTGCTCGACCGCACCCCTGAGCCCAGTGAACACGAGATCCGCGAGGCGATCTCCGGCCAGATCTGCCGGTGCACGGGCTACGCGACGATCGTGCGATCGATCCAGTGGGCAGCCGCCCACGAGGCTGCATCAGACGCTGAGGCGAAAGCGGCCGACACCACCGTCACCGCTGGAAGTGCGTCATGACCACCATCGAGAACCGCCCCGCCCAGGTCTTCGAGAACAACGACCTGAAGCCGGTCGGCCATGGCCGGATGCTGCGCAAGGAGGACCCGCGGTTCCTGCGCGGCAAGGGCCACTACATCGACGACGTCCAACTGCCTGGCATGCTGCATATGGCGATCCTGCGTTCCCCCGTCGCGCACGCGCGCATCGTCAGCATCGACACGAGCGCCGCCGAGGCGCACCCGAAGGTCAAGGCGGTCGTCACCGGCGCCGCGCTCAAGGGCCTCGGTTTGGCCTGGATGCCCACGCTGTCCAACGACGTGCAGGCTGTGCTCGCCACGGATAAGGTGCGCTTCCAGGGCCAGGAGGTGGCCTTCGTCGTCGCCGAGGACAGGTACTCCGCGCGCGACGCGCTCGAGCTGATCAACGTCGAGTACGACATCCTCGAGCCCGTCGTGGACGCGCGCCACGCGCTCGACCCCTCCGCGCCGGTGATTCGCGATGATCTGGAGGGCAAGACCGACAACCACTGCTTCGACTGGCAGACCGGTGACGAGGCTGCAACGGCAGCGGTATTCGCGCGCGCCGACGTCGTCGTCAGCCAGGACATCGTCTATCCGCGGGTCCACCCCGCACCGATGGAAACCTGCGGAGCCGTCGCGGACTTCGAACGCATCGAAGGCAGGCTCACACTGTGGTCGACGACCCAGGCGCCGCACGCCCACCGCACGCTCTACGCGATCGTGGCAGGCATACCTGAGCACAAGATTCGCATCATCTCGCCGGACATCGGCGGCGGCTTCGGCAACAAGGTGCCGATCTATCCCGGCTACGTCTGCGCGATCGTCGGCTCCATCGTCACCGGCAAACCGGTGAAGTGGGTCGAGGACCGTTCGGAGAACCTGGTCAGCACCGGATTCGCCCGCGACTACATCATGCGCGGCGAGATCGCGGCGACCAAGGAAGGCAAGATCCTCGCCATCCGCACCAACGTCCTTGCCGACCACGGTGCATTCAACGGCACCGCCGCCCCCGTGAAGTACCCGGCGGGATTCTTCGGTGTCTTCACCGGCAGCTATGACCTCGAGGCCGCGTTCGCCAAGATGACCGCGGTCTACACCAACAAGGCGCCCGGCGGAGTGGCGTACGCCTGCTCCTTCCGGATCACCGAGGCCGTCTATCTCGTCGAGCGCATCGTCGACTGCCTGGCGTACGAGCTGAAGATGGACCCGATCGAGCTGCGGATCAAGAACTTCATCAAGGAGGATCAGTTCCCGTACACCACCAAGACCGGGTGGGTCTACGACTCGGGCAACTACGAGCCGGCGATGCGCAAGGCCATGGAGATCGCCGGGTACGACGAGCTGCGGCGAGAGCAGGCCGAGAAGCGCGAGCGCGGTGAGCTGATGGGTGTCGGCGTCGCGTTCTTCACCGAGGCGGTCGGCGCTGGGCCGCGCAAGGACATGGACATCCTTGGCCTCGGTATGGCTGACGGTTGTGAGCTTCGCATCCACCCGACCGGCAAGGCTGTCGTCCGGCTCTCGGTGCAGTCCCAGGGCCAGGGCCACGAGACGACGTTCGCCCAGATCGTGGCGGAGGAGATCGGCATACCTCCGGCCGACATCGACGTGGTGCACGGTGACACGGACAACACGCCGTTCGGTCTTGGCACCTACGGCAGCCGGTCGACGCCGGTGTCCGGAGCGGCGGCGGCGTTGGTGGCACGCAAGGTTCGCGACAAGGCACGCATCATCGCCTCCGGAATGCTCGAGGTGTCGGTGGCAGACCTGGAGTGGGTGAAGGGCTCGTTCCACGTCAAGGGTGACCCGACCAAGTCCGTGACGATCCAGGACATCGCGATGAGGGCTCACGGCGCGGGTGACCTGCCCGAAGGCATCGAGGGCGGTCTCGAGGCGCAGATCTGCTACAACCCCGAGAACCTCACCTACCCGTTCGGCGCTTACATCTGCGTCGTCGACATCGACCCCGGCACTGCCAAGGTCACGGTGCGCGGCGGCCTGACCGACGGTGTCGGTATGGCGCTGATGGAGATGATCGCCTTCGACGAGGACGGCAACTGCCTCAGCTCCTCCCTGATGGACTACCTGATCCCGACCGCGCTCGAGGTGCCCGACTGGGAGACCGGCTTCACCGTCACCCCGTCACCGCACCACCCGATTGGAGCCAAGGGCGTCGGCGAGTCAGCCACCGTCGGGTCGCCGCCGGCCATCGTCAACGCCATCGTGGACGCCCTGAAGCCGTTCGGTATCCGGCACGCCGACATGCCGCTCACCCCCTCGCGGGTGTGGGACGCCATGCAGGGCCGCCCCACCCCGTCGATCTGAGCCCGCCCACGCCGTCCCACTAACCCGAAAGGTCATATGACGTACAGGATGGTCCAGTGACACACCGCATGGCGGCACGTGTAGCGGAGCTGACCGCGGCACGAGTGCCCTTCGTCCACGCGACGGTCGTGCGCGCCCAGGAACCGACATCGGCGCGGCCGGGGGACGACGCGGTAATCCTCGGGGACGGGACGATCGAGGGATTCGTCGGTGGTCACTGCGCCGAGGGGTCCGTGCGCTCGGCTGCACTGACCGCTCTCGCGGACGGCCAGACAGTGTTGCTGCGAGTCCTGCCCGAGGGTGAAGAACCGTTTCCTGACTCACCGAGTGCCCAGGTGGTGGTGAACCCGTGCCTGTCCGGTGGCGCACTCGAGATATTCCTCGAGCCCTTGAAGCCAGCACCCTTGCTGGTGGCGATCGGCGACACCCCCATCACGAATGCCCTTGTGGCGATGGCGGGCCCGCTGGGGTTCGTCGCCGAGAAGATGCCACCTGGACAGGGCATGGACGGTGCCACCGCGGTGGTTGTCGCCAGCCACGGGAGCGGCGAGCCCGAGTCGATCAGGTCAGCCCTCGACGCCGGCGTGCCCTTCATCGGACTGGTCGCGAGCCGGGTGCGCGGTGCCGCGGTGCTCGATGAGATGGGTCTCTCCCACGCCGAGCGGGCCCAGGTGCGCACGCCCGTCGGCCTCGACATCGGTGCCCGTACGGCGGAAGAGATTGCCCTGTCGATCATGGCCGACATCGTCCGCGCGGTGCGTGTCGACAGGATCCAGCCAAACCCCGCAGCGACGGAAACTCTTCTCGCGCAACCGGTGCAGGTCATCGACCCGATCTGCGGAATGACCGTGGTGGTGGGCAAGGACACCCCGTACGTGCGCGACGCCGATGGTGACCACTGGTTCTGTGGGACCGGCTGCCGCGACCGGTACCTGGCCGACCATGCGGCACAGCCTGCCCAGGCGGCGCACACACAGATGGGTCATTAGCGGTTGTTCATCACGGGGCTGGTCTTGGCTGCGGGTGGCTCGCGACGTCTCGGCCAGCCGAAACAGCTCCTCCCGTACCGCGGGAGCACGCTGCTGGACGCGACGCTCTCGGTCGCGCGGGCCTGCCAGTTCGACCAGCTGCTCGTGGCACTCGGGGCGGCCAGCGACCAGGTGCGCTCGTTGGTCGATCTGGGAACCGTTGAGGTCATTGAGAACTCGGAGTACTCGACGGGGTGTAGCTCGTCGATCAGCGCGGCCTTACGTTCCGTCGACGATCGTGCGAATGGCCTGGTGCTGATGTTGGGGGACCAGCCTGGCATCAACCCGGCAGACGTGGCGCGGCTCACCGCCGACGAGAAGGCGCCAATGGCTGTATGCCGCTACGACAACAGTTTGGGACACCCGAGGTGGTTCCGGCGGGACATGTTTGCCGAACTGAGCCAGCTGCATGGGGACAAAGCCGTGTGGAAACTGCTGCATTCCGGTCGGTATCACGTACGGGAGGTGCCCGTCGGAGGACCGGTCCCCGTTGACGTTGACACTTGGCAGGACTACGAGATGCTGTTGGCTGGCGACGAGCTCCGGACCGACGGGTCTTGGACGGACGACGAGTCGCGGACCGACGACCGGTTGCGGACCGACGACCGGTCGCGGACGAGCACATGACTACTCCACCCAGTGGGCCGATGGTCGACGCGGACGACATACGGCGGCGCCTGGACCAGATCGACTACCTCGTTGACGACGGGCTGGCAACGGCTCTCTTTCTCGCGTTGACCCTCGAGCAACCACTCCTGCTCGAGGGCGAGCCCGGTGTTGGCAAGACCACCGCGGCCAAAGCGCTGGCGCGTGTCATGGGGGCTCCCCTGATCCGGCTGCAGTGCTACGAGGGGCTGACAGCGAGCGAGGCGCTGTACGAGTGGAACTACCAACGGCAGCTGCTGGCGATCAGACTTGCGGAGTCGCGGCAGACGACCCTGGACGATGCCGATCTGTTCACCTCGGAGTTCCTCCAGGAACGGCCGATCCTCAAGGCCATCCGGACATCCGGACCGGTCGCGCCGGTGCTGCTGATCGACGAGATCGACCGCGCGGACGATGAGTTCGAGGCCCTGTTGTTCGAATTCCTGGGTGAGGCCTCCATCACCATCCCCGAGATCGGCACGTTCGTCGCCGAACGCCGTCCGGTGGTGGTGCTGACCTCCAACCGCAGCCGCGAGCTGCACGATGCCTTACGCCGACGCTGCCTCTACCACTGGATCGACTTCCCGGCACCAGCCAGGGTGGCCGAGATCCTGCGCAGGTCGGTCCCCGCTGCGAACGACCCACTGATCAGCTCGGCCAGCGACTTCATCGGGCGGGTCCGCACCCTGGACCTCGACAAAGCGCCCGGAATGGCTGAGACCATCGACTGGGTGTCGGCGCTCACCGCCCTCGGTGTCACCGATCTGATTCACCCTGAGGTTATCCGCACGCTCAGTGCGATCGCCAAGACACCCGACGACCGCACCGCCATCGCCGACGCGTTCGACGACCTGCTCCGCGCCCAGAATCATTCTGTCGCAGCCGAATCCGAGAGGATCTCATGAAGATCGACAACGAGTTCACCGTGAGCGTGCCCGTCGAGCTCGCATGGCAGGCCCTCACCGACCTGGCGGAGGTTTCGCTCTGTCTGCCCGGTGCGCGACTGACCGGTGTTGAGGGTGACGTCTACAGCGGTGAGGTGAAAGTCAAGGTCGGCCCGGTGGTCTCGGAGTATGCCGGCACGGCCCAGTTCGCTGAGAAGGACGACGCGGCGTACCGGGCAGTGATCGATGCCAAGGGCAGGGACACGCGAGGAGCCGGCAACGCCTCCGCCATCATCACCCTGCAACTGGAGGCAAAGGGCCTGAGCACCTTGGTGACGGTGGACACCGACCTCAAGATCTCGGGGAAGATCGCTCAGATGGGCGGAGGCATGATCGCGGAGGTGTCGCAGAAGCTCCTCGGCCAGTTCGTCGAGTGCCTCGAGACCAAGCTCGCTGCCCCGGCGCCATCCGAGCCGGCGGCGGTTGAGGCGGTTGAGGCACCCGGTGAGGCCGCGGCTGCAGCCGTAGCCCAGCCGCCAGTTGTCCCAGAGCCTCGCGAGCCTCTCGAGCCCCTCGACCTGATCAGCCTGGCCGGGGGGTCGGTGCTCAAGCGCCTCGTTCCAGCACTACTTGTCCTCGCGGCGATCGTGGTGGTGGCGGTGTGGGTCTTTGCCCGATGAGGGGAAGCCCCCGGTGGTGCTGCTGCGTGGAGTCGACCGGGCGGCATTCGCGACTGCGTTCGCCGTCCGGCTGAGGCAACACGGCGTCCCTGTCGGGCTGACGGGCGTCGAGGACTTCGCCTGCGCCCTGGACGTCTCCCCGCCCGACTCGATGTCCAGACTGTACTGGGCAGCACGGATTGCCTTGGTACGTCAGCGATCTGAGCTGGCGATGTTCAACGCCGTCTTTGAGGCCGTGTTCGTCCACGCCGGCTTCTCGATCGACCCACGCACCGGCCAGGTTCAGCGAGAGAGCCCGACACGCGAGGATGTGCTCATCTCGGTGCCCAGGTCGGCAGCTGAACCGGCCGAGGGGGAGGGCCTGCCGTGGGCGACGTTGCCCCCCGCGGTGTCCTCATCGGAGGACTCCGATAGTGACGCTGGTGCGCCTGAGCGGTTGGCGAGCGAGCTCGAGGCATTGACGGACGTTCCGTTCGAGGAGCTCAACCAACGTGATCTGGAGCTTCTCGCTCGTTGGCTGGAGGATGGGCTGCGCACCTGGCCAACGCGTCGGTCGAGACGCCGCGCCCCGGGCCCCCTCGGCAGACAGGTCGCCTTACGCCCCACCATCGCGCGCTCGCGTCGAACGGGATGGGAGCCGGTCGAGCTGGTGCAGGTGCATCCGGTGCGCAGGCCCCGCAAGGTCGTCATGCTCTGCGACGTCAGTCAGTCGATGCAGGCCCAGATTCCTGCGTACTTCCACCTGATGCGGGCCCTGACCGTGGTGGCTGGCGGGGAGGCGTTCGCCTTCGCGACGACATTGACACGACTGACGCCGGTGCTGCGGCACAAATCCACGTCACTGGCGATCGAGCAGGCGACCGACAAGGTCACTGACCGATTCGGTGGGACCCGGATCGCCAGCAGCGTGAACGCACTTCTCACGTCTCACCATGGCAATGCAGTCCGTGGCGGCGTCGTCGTCATCGGTTCGGACGGGTGGGACAGCGAACCACCGGAGCAGCTGGCCGTCGCGATGGCCCGGCTGCGCCGCCGCGCTCACCGGTTGATCTGGATCAACCCTCGCGTCGCGGCCCCGGGCTTCGAGCCACTTGTCGGCACCATGGCCGCCGCGCTGCCGTTCTGCGATGAGCTGCTGCCAGCCCATGACTTCCGTTCACTGGCCGCGGTGATCGCCGAGCTGAGCCGGTCGGTGCGTTAACTGGGTCATCTCTGCCACGGCAGCATTGCTGGCCGATGGACAGGGTTCGGGCCGTGTTCGGCAAGGGCGTGGGAGTTTGTTTGGCCTACCCAGGTGCACGTCGGCAACCGCCCTGTGTTGCAGCGAGATTCCACTACGAGACGCACGACCGCGCCGATTCCGACAAGTGGGTGCCGACCGCGCCAGACGATCTTTGCGACTTAACGCCACGCGCCTCATCTTGCCGCCGCACTCAGGCAGATGTGACCCGGATCCTCGTCCCGGCGACCTCGACCGTCGAGCCCGGACGGACCTGGCGCCCCCGCCGCAGCTCCACCTCGTCGTCCACGCTGACTTGGCCGTCCTCGATCAGTGCACGGGCGTTTGCTCCGTCATCGGCGACACCAGCCAGCTTCAGGAGCTGTCCGAGCCGGATCATGTCGTCGCTGATGGGCACCTCGACAATGTCGCCCACGTTCAGCTCGCGGCTCGGCTCGCGGTGGAGAAGCCGGGCTCGCCGGCATACGCTGCCTCACGTTCGTTCGAGGTCATGGCACCCCACACGCCGTACGGCTCGCGGACCTTCAGCGCGTGCTCACGACAGCTCTGCATGACCGGGCAGCTGGCGCACACGGCCTTGGCCTGGCGGTCCCGGTTGCGCCGCGACGGGCCGCGCTCACCATCCGGGTGAAAGAAGACGTCCGGGCTCTCACGCCGGCAGGATCCATCGAGCTGCCACTGCCACAGGTCTGCGACCGGCCCCGGCAGGCGGGTGACTTCAGCCAACGGTGTCTCCTTTGCTGACCCGGCGCGAGGCCGGTGTGCGAGCCCTTCCCAGGTGGATTTCACCTCATGCGAGCGGTGTGCCCCCCCCCGCAGTGCGGACGCTACCCGCGCGACGGCGCGCGAAACCGGGATGGTCCGTCAAGATTTGACCAAGAAATGTTGACGGCACAAGAGGGCACGTGTGCTGGTGGGCCTGCAGACCGCAGTGTGGGGGGCCGGCGCGCGACTCGTGCGCAGCGGCGTCCCTTCGCTCTGCCTCGCTACCGTAGAATCGGCAAATGAGCTCACCCGGCGCCCCGGAACCCGCCGTCCCAGCGCCGTTCGCGGCGCTCGGCCTGACCTTTGACGACGTGCTTCTTCTCCCTGGAGCGACCGATGTCATCCCCAGCGAGGTCGACACCTCGACCCAGCTGTCCCGCAACATCTCCCTCAAGCTGCCCCTGGTCTCTGCGGCCATGGACACCGTCACCGAGGCCCGGATGGCCATCGCCATGGCCCGCGAAGGCGGCATGGGCATCCTGCACCGCAATCTCTCGATCGAGGATCAGACCCGGCAGGTCGATCGGGTCAAGCGCTCCGAGTCGGGGATGGTGTCGGACCCGGTCACCACCACTCCGGACGCCACGCTGGCCGAGGTCGACGAGCTGTGCGGGCAGTTCCATATCTCAGGCCTGCCCGTGATTGACGCGGACGGGTTGCTGGTCGGCATCATCACCAACCGGGACCTGCGCTTCGAGACGGACTTCAGCCGTCCGGCGTCCGAGGTCATGACCCGGATGCCGCTGGTCACGGCGCGTGTCGGCGTGGACAAGCTGGAAGCACTGGCGCTGCTGGCGCGCAACAAGATCGAGAAGCTCCCGCTGGTCGACGAGGCAGGGCGGCTCAAGGGTCTGTTCACCGTCAAGGACTTCGTCAAGGCCGAGCAGTTCCCCTTGGCCACCAAGGACGCCGAGGGCCGCTTGCGGGTCGGGGCTGCGATCGGGTTCTTCGACGACGCGTGGAAACGCGCGATGTCCCTGGTCGAGGCCGGCGTGGACCTGCTGGTCGTCGACACGGCCAACGGTCACGCCAAGGGCGTCACTGACATGATCCGCAGGCTCAAGTCCGAACCAGGCGTGGCACATGTCGACATCGTCGGAGGCAACGTGGCCACCCGGGCCGGTGCTCAGGCACTGATCGACGCCGGCGCTGATGGCGTCAAGGTCGGAGTGGGTCCGGGGTCGATCTGCACAACCCGCGTCGTCGCCGGAGTCGGGGTCCCGCAGGTCACCGCGATCTACGAAGCCGCCCTGGCGTGCAAGGCAGCAGGGGTTCCCGTGATCGGCGACGGCGGCCTGCAGTACTCCGGCGACATCGCCAAGGCGCTCGTGGCGGGTGCCGACACCGTGATGCTCGGCTCGTTGCTGGCCGGTTGCGAGGAGAGCCCGGGCGAGCTGGTCTTCATCAACGGCAAGCAGTTCAAGTCCTATCGCGGCATGGGTTCGCTTGGCGCCATGCAGTCCCGCGGCAGGGGCAAGTCCTACTCCAAGGACCGTTACTTCCAGGGCGACATCAGCGACGACGACAAGGTGGTGCCCGAGGGCATCGAGGGTCAGGTGCCCTACCGCGGCCCGCTCGCGGCCGTGGCATACCAGCTGATCGGTGGCCTACGTCAGTCCATGTTCTACGTGGGCGCCCCGTCGATCCCCGAGCTGCAGGCTGGTGGCCGGTTCGTTCGGATCACCGCGGCGGGGCTCAAGGAGAGCCACCCGCACGACATCCAGATGACTATCGAGGCACCCAACTACAGCCGGCGCTGACGTCTTTGGCGCGGGTGCCGCTGACACACGGCCGATGGCCGATAGCCTAGGCGGGTGAATGAGATCGAGATCGGCCGCGGCAAACGTGGGCGCCGGGCGTATTCCTTCGACGACATCGCGGTAGTGCCCTCTCGGCGCACTCGTGACCCCGAGGAGGTCTCGACCTCGTGGCAGATTGACGCTTATCACTTCCCTCTCCCCGTGATCGCGGCGCCGATGGACTCGGTGATGTCACCTGACAGCGCCATCGCCTTGGGCAAGCTTGGCGGCCTGCCGGTGCTCGACCTCGAGGGTCTGTGGACGCGGTATGACGACCCGACGCCCCTGTTGGCCGAGATCGCCGGGCTGGACCCCGCCTTGGCAACCGCGCGACTGCAGCAGATCTACTCCGAGCCGATCAAGCCAGAGCTGATCACCGTGCGGATTCGTCAGGTGCGCGAGGCCGGCGTCACCGTGGCGGGCGCGCTCTCGCCGCAGCGGACGCAGGAGTTCTGGAAGACGGTCGTCGACGCCGGTTGTGACCTCTTCGTCATCCGCGGCACGACAGTCTCGGCCGAGCACGTCTCGAGCCGAGCCGAACCACTGAACCTCAAGCGATTCATCTACGAGCTCGACGTCCCCGTCATCGTTGGTGGGGCCTCGTCCTACACAGCGGCACTTCACCTGATGCGCACCGGCGCGGCCGGAGTGCTCGTCGGGTTCGGCGGCGGCGCGGCGCACACGACGCGCCTGACGCTGGGCATCCACGCTCCGATGGCCTCCGCGGTCGCCGACGTGGTGGCCGCGCGACGCGACTACATGGACGAGTCCGGCGGCCGCTACGTACACGTCATCGCTGACGGTGGCCTCGGACGCAGCGGCGAGATCGTCAAGGCCATTGCCTGTGGCGCAGACGCGGTGATGCTCGGGGCTGCGCTCGCCCGGGCGACCGATGCGCCGGGGCGGGGATTCCATTGGGGCTCCGAGGCGCACCATGCGCTCCTGCCGCGGGGCGAGCGGGTCGAGGTCGGAGCCCTGGCACCGCTCAAGGAGATCCTCCTGGGTCCGGGCCGAAAGGCGGATGGCACGACCAACATCATCGGCGCCCTGCGGCACGCCATGGCGACGACAGGCTATTCGGACCTCAAGGAGTTCCAGCGGGTTGAGGTCGTCGTGGCGCCCTACCAGGGCAGCTGACGGAGGCCACGGATGCGTCCGACCATCGCAGCCCTCTCACCGCAGGACCGTTCGCGCGCCCTCGCGGCGATGCAGGAGGACGAGCTCGATCTCGTGATCGTGGGCGGTGGCGTGGTCGGCGCGGGCGCTGCCCTGGATGCGGCGACCCGTGGTCTTTCGGTCGGGATCCTCGAGGCCCGTGACTGGGCCTCGGGCACGTCGAGTCGCTCGAGCAAGCTGATCCACGGTGGCCTGCGCTACCTGGAGATGCTCGACTTCCGGCTGGTTCGCGAAGCACTCAAGGAACGTGGTCTGCTGCTGCAGCGACTGGCGCCACACCTCGTACGTCCGATCCGGTTCCTCTACCCGCTCACCCACCGTGGTTGGGAGCGGCCGTACGTCGGGATCGGACTCGCGCTGTACGACGCCATGGCATCCGTGTCGAGCACCGCGAGCGGCGTGCCCCGCCACAAGCACCTGACCAAGCGCCAGGCGCTCCGGATCGCGCCGAGCATGCGCAAGGACGCGCTGGTCGGCGCGGTTCAGTACTACGACGCCCAAGTCGACGACGCGCGCCACACGATGTTCGTGGTCCGCACCGCCGTGGCATACGGCGCCCTGGCCACAAACCGTTCTCGCGTCACGGGATTCATCCGTCAGGGCGAGCGTGTCACCGGAGTCAGGGTCCGTGACCTCGAGACCGGCGACGACATCGAGATCCGCGCCAAGCAGGTTCTCAACGCGACTGGTGTCTGGACGGACGAGACCCAGTCGATGGTGGGCGAGCGCGGGCAGTTCCAGGTCCGCGCAAGCAAGGGCATCCACCTGGTGGTGCCGCGGGACCGGATCCAGTCCCAGTGTGGCCTGATCCTGCGTACCGAGAAGTCCGTGCTGTTCGTCGTCCCATGGGGTCGGCACTGGATCATCGGCACCACCGACACCGACTGGTCGCTGGACAAAGCACATCCGGCCGCCAGCAGTCGCGACATCGACTACATCCTTGAACACGTCAACTCAGTGCTGGGTACCCCTCTGACGCGTGAGGACGTCGAGGGCGTCTACGCCGGGCTGCGACCACTGCTGGCCGGCGAGAGCGAGTCCACCTCCAAACTGTCCCGCACGCACGTCGTCGGCCACCCAACCCCCGGGCTCGTCGTGGTGGCGGGAGGCAAGTACACGACATACCGCGTGATGGCCGCCGATGCCGTCGACGAAGTCGCTCGCGGACTCGATGGCAAGGTGCCGGCATCGTGCACCGAGCGGATCCCGTTGCTTGGCGCAGAGGGCTATGACGCGGCCTGGAACGCGCGCCACCGCACCGCCGCCCGCTACGACATCCATGTGGCGTGGGTCGAGCACCTGCTTCAACGACACGGGACGCTGGCCACCGAGGTGCTCGATCTGTGCGTCGCCGATCCTGCTCTGGCAGAAGGGCTTTCGGGTGCAGAGGACTATCTGGCTGCCGAGGTTGTCTATGCCGTCAGCCATGAGGGTGCCCGCCACCTGGACGACGTGTTGACCCGTCGCACCCGGATCTCGATCGAGACCTGGGACCGGGGTGTGTCCGCGGCCATCCCGGCGGCATCACTGATGGCCTCGGTGCTCGGCTGGAGCGACGAGCAGCAGGGCAAGGAGTTCGCGCACTACCTCGCCAGGGTCGAGGCGGAGCGTGCTTCGCAACAACAGCCTGACGATGAGACCGCTGACAGCGCACGAATGGGAGCGCCCGAGATCGTCCCGCTCGCCTGATTCAGTGTTCTGCTGGCAAAGAGGACTGTTGCGCTTTAGCCTGAGCCATGACCGAGGACCTGCTCGCCGATCCCGAAACAGACCCCAGGGCGACCTACGTCGTCGATCCCGGGCTGGCTCGCCGCCTCACGGCCCGGGTGGTCTGTGCACCAGTGCCCGAGACCGTGTTGACCCACACGCCGATGACGGGCGCCCCCCTCGCGCTGCTACCCCAGTCGACGCCAGAAGACGTCACAGTGGCTTACGCGTCGGCCCGGTCCGCTCAGCGCTCGTGGTCCCGCACGCCAATGCCGCAACGAGCCCGGATCTTCCTGCGGTTCCACGACCTTGTGCTCGAGCGGCAGGCCGAGCTGCTCGACTTCATGCAGCTCGAGACCGGCAAGGCCCGCATACACGGGTTTGAGGAGATCGCGGACACCGCGATGGTGAGCCGTCACTATGCCCGTCGCGCGGCGGGATACCTGCGTCCACACCGCCGTCCAGGGGCCTTCCCGCTGATCAGCCGACCGGTCGAGCTGCGGCATCCAAACGGGGTCGTGGGCATCGTCGCCCCCTGGAACTACTCACTGTCGATGTCGATCACCGACGCGATCCCGGCTCTCCTCGCGGGCAACGCCGTCGTGCTTCTGCCGGACAACCAGAGCGCCCTGACAGCTCTGGCGGCTGTTGCACTCCTCTATGAGGCGGGGCTTCCCGAGGGTGTCCTGCAAGTCGTGCTCGGCGACGGCCCGACGGTCGGGGGTGCGGTGTTCGAGCTTGCCGACTACGTCTGTTTCACGGGGTCCACCGAGACTGGACGTCTCGTGGCTCAGAACGCCGCCCGGCGTCTTGTCGGAGCCACGCTGGAGCTGGGCGGCAAGAACGCCATGTATGTCGCCGATGACGCCAACATCGGCAAGGCCGTTGACGGGGCCGTGCAAGCGTGCTTCTCATCGGCCGGCCAGCTCTGCATCTCGATCGAGCGGCTTTACCTGCACCAGAGCATCGCCGACGAGTTCTTGGACGCGTTCATCGTCGCGGTGCGGTCCATGAGGCTGTCGCCGGTGCTGACCTTCGACGCCGACATGGGCTCGCTCGTCTCGGCCGACCACCTCGAGAAGGTCATCGCACACGTCGAGGACGCACGGTCCAAGGGCGCCGTCGTTCTCGCCGGGGGTCGGGCCAGGCCCGACATCGGGCCATATTTCTATGAGCCGACGGTCCTTGCCGAGGTCACCGCCGCCATGGACGTCCGAGACGAGGAGACGTTCGGCCCGGTCGTGTCCGTCTACCGGGTGAGCAGTGACGACGAGGCCATCAGACGGGCCAACGACAGCGACTACGGCCTCAACGCCTCGGTGTGGACCCGGGACGTGGCCCGCGGCCGGCGGATCGGCCGGTTGATCAAGGCAGGCACCGTGAACATCAACGACGGCTACGCGGCAGCGTGGGCCAGTGTCGGAGCACCGATGGGCGGTATGAAGAGCTCTGGCCTGTCACGGCGCCACGGCAGCGAGGGCATCACCAAGTACACCGAGAGCCAGAACATCACCGCCCAGCACGTCGTGGGCTTCACTCCGCAGTTCGGGCTGTCGGCCGAACGGTGGGCAAGGACGATCACCGTCGCGCTCGGAGTCATGAAGCGTGCGGGGATTCGCTGATGGCGGCGGACGTGGACGGCAGCGCGTACGACTACGACGTGGTGGTGGTCGGCTCGGGTTTCGGTGGTTCGGTCACTGCGCTGCGGCTGGCCGAGAAGGGATACCGCGTCCATGTCATCGAGTCCGGCCGCAGGTTCGCCGACGAGGACTTCGCCAAGACGTCGTGGGACCTGCGCCGTTATCTGTGGGCTCCGCGGCTGAAATGCTTTGGTGTGCAACGGATCCACCGTTTGCCAGACGTGATGATCCTCGCGGGTGCAGGCGTTGGCGGCGGCAGCCTCAACTACGCCAACACCCTCTATGTCCCGCCTGCCGCGTTCTTCAAGGACCCGCAATGGGCGGACATCGCCGACTGGCAGGCTGAGCTCGCGCCGCACTACGTGACGGCGTCCCGGATGTTGGGCGTGGTCACGAACCCTTGCGAGGGCCCCGTCGAGCAGATCATGCGCCAGACGGCCGACGACCTCGGAGTCGGCGACACCTTCCGCAAGACCCCCGTCGGTGTCTTCTTCGGCACGCCCGGCGAGCAGGTGGCGGACCCGTATTTCGGCGGCGCCGGTCCAGATCGCACCGGCTGCATCGAGTGCGGCAACTGCATGGTCGGCTGCCGCGTCGGCGCCAAGAACACCCTGGTCAAGAACTACCTTGCCCTCGCTGAGCGGCTCGGCGTCACGATCGAGCCGCTGCGAACGGTGATCGCCGTTGAGCCGATCGACGAGGGGCGCCGCGACGACGGATACCGCGTGACGACCGAGGCGACGGGGGCCTGGTTCCGTAAGGCGCGCCATACGGTCACCGCGTCCCAGGTGGTGTTTGCGGCGGGTGCCTGGGGGACGCAACGACTGCTGCACCGCATGTCGTATGGCGGCCGCCTGGGTGATCTTTCGCCTCGTCTCGGTTCGATGACCCGGACGAACTCCGAAGCGCTTGGCGGTGCAATGACAACCAGAGTGCCGCGTGGCTTCGACATGACCAAGGGCGTGGCGATCACCACCTCTTTCAATGTCGACGCGGAGACGCACGTCGAGAACGTCAGGTACGGCAAAGGGTCCAACGCCATGGGGCTGCTCGCCACGATTCTGGTCGAGGGCGGGGGGTCTGTGCCGCGGCCGGTGCGTTTCCTTGCCCAGGCAGCACGCCACCCCGGGACCTTCCTGCGCTCCGTCTCGGTCCGACACTGGAGCGAGCGCACCATCATCGGCCTGGTCATGCAGTCGCGGGACAACTCCATCACCGTGTCGGCCAAGCGTCGTCTTGGGGGTGGGGTCGGCCTCACCTCCAAACAGGGGCACGGCGAGCCCAACCCCACGTGGATCCCGATTGGGCACAAGGCGCTTCATCAGCTGGCCATCCGGTTGCAGGAGCGGGCCGGCCGGGTCCGGGCCCTGCCGGGCGGCTCACTCGGCGAGATCGTCGACGTCCCGCTCACAGCGCATCTGCTCGGCGGCGCGGTCATCAGTGACGACCCGGCCACGGGTGTCGTGGACCCGTGGCACCGGGTCTGGGGCTACCCGGGCCTGCACATCGTCGACGGTTCTGCGGTCTCGGCCAACCTCGGCGTCAACCCGTCGCTCACCATCACGGCTCAGGCCGAGCGGGCGATGTCGTTCTGGCCGAACCGCGGAGACGACGATCCGCGCCCGGCGCAAGGCACGGCATACGAGTGCCTGGCCGCGATCGCTCCGACAGGGACCGGTCGCTGACGCGGCTGAACACCGCTGGCGCTACACGGGGTCGCGAGACCCCCGCGCGGACTCCGGTTCGTCCCGCCACGATCGCCACAAGGCCGTGTAGGCACCGTTCGCCGCGACGAGCTCGTCGTGGGTGCCGATCTCGGTGATGTTGCCGTCCTCAACCACGGCGACGCGATCCGCGTCGCGCGCCGTGTGCAGGCGGTGGGCGATCGCGACGACGGCGCGACCCTGCACGACGGCGGCGAGCGACCGCTCCAGGTGTCGGGCCGCGCGCGGGTCCAACAACGA